>ERZ857629.365-NODE-365-length-66276-cov-8.936138_pt1 | contig 66276 bp, 50 predicted proteins | sample MGYA00519700_ERZ857629 | MGnify/ENA primary metagenome ERZ857629 (study PRJEB31778, sample SAMEA3449351) | human gut metagenome | biome: human gut; feature: human-associated habitat; material: faeces | place: United Kingdom | collected 2010/2012 ... | reverse complement strand
TGCAAAAGAGCGCAATGAGAAGTAATGTAAAGTCTTTTTTGCTCTTTGCCATTTTCTATTTCTATTACTTTGGTTATGGATGATTTCCGATAAGCAAAGATAAGGTGCAATACATTAAAAAACGTATACAACCCCCAATGTTTATGCATTATTAACGATAAAGAAGTAAGTGCGTAGAGTATTACTCCATAACAGTTGCACCTGCCAATGAATGTAACAGTTTACGGAGTTTTTTTGAGGATGTAAAATATTTGTGATTTCCCATTATTACATCACAGATCTGTAACCATTTTATATCTTAAAGTTATCGCATTCAAGAATAATGGTAAGCATTTTTTTCAAACGTAGTAAAAATGGCTACGGATATTTTTGGCGTTCTCTTTCAAGGTAGGAGGAGGCATTACTTCGAAGAGTGATTGCAGAAAAGAATACGAGGAAGTGTTACAAAAAGTGTATCTTCCTTTTGAATAGGACTGATTTTAATATGGCACAGCAATTCGTAGAGACAATAAAGATTGTGAATGGAAAGACACAAGCTCTTGCATACCATCAGGAAAGAATGGAAAGAACAATCTGTAAGTTCTTTCCTTCATTATGCAATGCGTCCATGCCTTCATTGGAAAAACTGATAAATCCAACGGAAAGTATGGATTTTTACAAGACGAGAGTGGTGTATGGCAAACAAGGAGTTGAAGCAGTAGAGTATGCTCCGTATTTTATTCGAAACATAAACTCACTTCAAGTGGTCGAAGACGACACGATAACGTATGGCTACAAAAGTACCGATCGCAGTCGCCTCAATGCCTTGGTCGCACAGAAAGGAAACTGTGACAACATCATCATCGTCAAACATGGACTTTTAACGGATACCTCATTCACGAACCTTGCCATATTTGATGGCAAACATTGGTGGCTCCCAGACATCCCTTATTGCCAGGCACAAAAAGAGCCGCACTATTGGACAAGGGAATGATACAAAAAGCAGATATTACATTGGAAGATTTGCGAAATGCCAACAAGGTAAGTCTTTTTAATGCGATGATTGACTTTGGTGAAATAGAAATAGCAATAGAGAATGTCCACTTTTAAACATTTTCTATTTCTTCTGATATACAAGATATTTTATGGTTGTAGCGAACATGGCTACTAAAATATTTGGCGTTATCAAATAAATACCATATCTTTGCAAGAGCAAGAGTTGTTTGAACCATTATGCAAAGTAAAGCAGGTGGAAGTAGTCTGACTTTCGCTAAATCGTTACCATAAATAAAACAGTCGAAACAACTATGCTGATTATTAGACTGATACAACTTTTTTGATTATCCGGTGCAAAGATAAACAATTAAGATGACAAAGTTTTATCAAAAGAAAAAATACTGACATTATGACAAAAGTAAAAATGGAGCCGGCGGAAGTGTTTGCCTGTTTTGCAGAAATAAATAAGATTCCGCGTCCTTCAAAGAAAGAAGAAAAGATGATTGAGTTTCTGAAAAACTATGGCGAGAAACTCGGTTTGGAAACAAAAGTTGACGAAGTAGGCAATGTTATAATTCGTAAGCCTGCTACCAAAGGCTATGAAGACAGAGAAACAACCGTAATTCAGAGTCACATGGACATGGTTTGTGAAAAGGATTCGAATATCGAGTTCGATTTTATGAACGATCCCATAAATACAGAAGTAGATGGTGAATGGCTAAAGGCAAAAGGTACAACTCTTGGTGCAGATGATGGCATTGGAGTTGCTATGGAACTTGCTGTTTTGAAAGATGATAGCATAGAACACGGACCTTTGGAATGTGTTTTTACTCGTGATGAGGAAACACAACTTACCGGTGCAAGTGGCATGAAATCCGGTTTTATGACAGGCAAATATCTTTTGAATCTTGACAGTGAAGACGAGGGCGAAATTTTTATTAGTTGTGCCGGTGGTGCAAGTACTAAAGCCGTTTTCCATTTTAATATGGAAGAAGCCCCAAAAGATTATTATTTCTTCAAGGTTGGTATTAGCGGACTCACGGGAGGACATTCCGGAGATGATATAGAAAAGAAACGTGCAAATGCAAATAAACTGCTCGTTCGCTTCCTTTATAATGAAATGAAGAAGTTTGATCTGCGCATTTCCGATATTCAAAGCGGAGGTCTCCATAATGCTATTCCTCGTGATGGCTGGGCTGTTTGTGCTGTGCCTATGAAAGACAAGGAAAATATTCGCATTGACGCAAATGTATATGTTTCCGAAATAGAGGAGGAGTATTCTGTAACGGAGAAGTCTTTGAAGTTCTATGTGGAGAGTGCAGATGCCGCAGATGTAATAGAGAAAGAGTGCGCCAAGAAGATAATTGCTTCTTTGCAGGCTGTAGACAATGGTGTTTTTGCCATGTCTCAGGATATAGATTGGCTGGTTGAAACGTCGTCAAATCTAGCAAGTATTCATAAGAATGGCAATGAAATAGAAATTGTTACTTCGCAGCGCTCAAATATTGGTAGTGCGCGCAAGAATATGAGCGCAACTGTTGCCGCAGCTTTCGAATTGGGTGGGGCAGAAGTGTTTACTACTGACGGATACCCTGGTTGGAAATTAAATCCCGATAGTGAATTATTAAAACTTGCGGTTGATTCGTACAAACGTCTCTTCAATAAAGAACCGAAAGTCCTTGCCATACACGCAGGTTTGGAATGCGGATTGTTTAGTGAGAGATACCCGCACATGGATATGGTTTCTTTTGGTCCCACACTTCGCGGCGTTCACTCGCCGGAAGAGAAATTGCTTATACCGACGGTAGAAAAAGTTTGGGATTTCCTTCTTGAAATTCTCAAAAACATACCCAAGAAAAAGTAAAAGCCGATAACATTCCAAATAAAAGGCGGAACTTGATTATACAAGCTCCGCCTTTTATTTGGAATGTTATCGTTTTCTTTTGTCAGGAATTCATTGATAAAAGGAATTCTTCGTTTGTACGAGTATTTTCAAGTCTGTCTTTTACGAAATTGATGGCTTCCAGAGAGTTCATGTCTGCAATATATTTGCGTAAAATCCACATTCTGTCAAGTGTTTGCTTGTCTTGCAGCAAATCGTCTCTACGTGTACTCGAGGCAACAATATTAACTGCCGGGAAGATGCGCTTGTTGCTCAAAGTACGGTCAAGTTGCAATTCCATGTTACCGGTTCCTTTGAATTCTTCGAATATAACTTCATCCATTTTGCTTCCTGTGTCAATCAACGCGGTGGCAATAATGGTCAGCGAACCGCCGCCTTCGATATTTCTTGCCGCACCAAAGAAACGTTTGGGTTTTTGCAGCGCATTGGCATCAACACCACCGGTAAGAACTTTACCACTTGCGGGCGAAACCGTATTGTAAGCTCTCGCAAGTCTCGTTATGGAATCAAGGAAAATCACCACGTCGTGCCCACATTCCACCATACGTTTGGCTTTTTCAATAACAAGCCCTGCTATTTTTACGTGGTGGGTTGCAGGTTCATCAAATGTGGATGCTATTACTTCTGCATTTACGGTGCGTGCCATATCGGTTACCTCTTCAGGGCGTTCGTCTATGAGAAGCATCATAAGATATGTGTCGGGATGATTCTTGGCTATGGAATTGGCAATGTCTTTAAGCAACATTGTCTTACCCGTCTTGGGTTGTGCCACTATAAGAGCGCGCTGACCTTTTCCGATAGGGGTGAACAAGTCAACGATACGTGCGGAAATATTGTCGTAATTTCCGGAGCAAAGAGTAAACTTCTCGTTAGGGAACAACGGAGTAAGATGTTCGAAAGGAACTCTATCTCTTACTATTTCGGGATTAATGCCGTTGATTTTTGTTGCTTTCTGAAGTGCGAAGAATTTTTCGCCTTCGTGTGGAATTCTAACCGAACCTTCAACAACATCTCCTGTTTTCAGACCGTATGCTTTTATTTGTTGTCCTGAAACATATATGTCATCGGGAGAAGCCAAATAATTGTAGTCGGAAGAACGAAGGAATCCGAATCCTTCGGGCATTATCTCCAAACAACCGCTTCCCTCAAGAATCTGGTCGAAATTATAGCGCGGTGCCTGCGGAGCGGGAGAAGGAATTTCTCTTCTCTGACTGCCGCCAAGACGACCGGTAGCAATTTCTTCCTCTATGAAACTCTCGTCGGAATAAGGTGTGCTGTTGTAACTGTGAATTTCGTTAGGATTTACATCGTTACCTCCGAGCTTGTATTCATCTAATATAGGAATATCAACAATTGTAATGAAATCCGTATTAGCATCGGGTGAAGTTGTAACGCCGGCTGCTTTGGGTTCTTGTTCTTCAGCTTCTTTTGTCTCTGTATCTTTCTTTTCCTCTTCGGTTTCTTCCTTTACGGCAGGAGTTTCTTCCTCTTTTTGTGTGCCGGACAGGTCTTTACGAATTATATCGTAGTCTGTGACCATGTCAAAAATAGACGGCTTGTTTTCTGCTGCCGTGCTTGTTTCTGCGGTAATCGCTTCGGTTTCTTTTTCTTCGGTGCTTTCCGCTCCATTGTTCTTGACTTCCGTTTCTTTTACAGTCTTTCTGCCCGTGGTTCTCTTTGCCGCTTTGGCAGGAACGGCTTCCTCTTCCGGGGAACTTGCGGTTGTCGTTGCTGCGGTGTTTTTGTCTTCTGCTACAGGCTCTTGAACTTTTACAGGCTCTTTTTTGTCCAACTTCTCACTTTTGTCTTGAGAAGCAGAATAAACATGATCTATTTCTTTCTTAACAATGCGGGTACGTTTTCTTGGTGCCGGTTTTTGTGCAGCGTTTATTACTGCTTGCTCATCAAGAATTTTATAAACTATTTCCTCTTGATTGTCAGAACTTTTATGCTTGATGTTCAGTTCGTCTGCTATTTCGCGAACTTCTGATTCGCTCTTTTGCATGAGCTCATCTTTACTGTAATTTGGCATTTTTTGAATGTGGGTTTGTTATGTTGGCAGAGTTTTTCAGCCCAACCTGATTTTGAAATATAGTAATCTGATTTTTATAAGAACTCACAGGCTTGTGAGTTTAATTATTTGCAAAGGTAATGGTTTTATTTGTTATAAGATGGTTTTTCGAGCGATTTTTTGATTTTTTACAAAGAAAATAGCGATTCGCGGCTGTTAAAACGGTGCGGAAGTTCTATGTGAGGCTTTATCCAACTGTATTTTTTTAGACTGAACCGGACTTGGCTTGATATAGCCCTTATATAATATATAGGTATTGGTTCGTTATTGACCGGCATTATGTTTGTGTGTTTGAAGCCGGTGGGTAAATATGTGCATAAAACGACTTTTATGCACTTTTATAGGATGTTGTTTGTCAAATATTTAGAAAGACTAAAAATACAAGCCATATATTTTGAAACAAGTGCCTTATATTTTCAAATATGTGCCTTGTATTTTTCACGAAATGCCTTATGTTTTTTTGCGTGTGTGCATATGCAATTTTATGCAACCGGAAATAAACATGTTTTTGTGCGAAGTTGGGGAGAAAAAAGCGCAGTAGCGGAGCGTTGCTTACTGTGGTCCGGCAAAAAAGTATGGTGCATTATTTAAGAAGCATTGTAAATTTCATTAACTTTGCGTTTCTGATAAATGGTTTATGGCATCAAAAAAGAAAACATCCAAGAAGGCTACCTCTGATATTGCGGCAAAAGAAGCAATTCGCGAAGGTAAGGAATTGTTGAGTAGCGAAAATTTACGGTTTGTAGTGGGACTTGTGGTTCTGCTGTTCTCCCTTTACACAATTATATCTTTTGTGTCGTTTTATTTTACGGGTCCTATGGACCAAAGTCTTATAGAAAGTACGAGTGAAACTGCCAGAGACGCAGGAAATTGGGGTGGAATGTTTGGAGCAACGCTTTCGGACTATTTCATAAACAAATGCTTTGGCGTTTCTTCAATTCTGATTCCCATTTTCTTTTTAATGGTATCTCTGAAATTGATGAAAGTGGGAAAAGTGAGGCTGTGGAAATGGTTTGCAAACTTCGCTTTTTTGATGATATGGTTTTCTGTGGCAATTCAGTTCTTCATCCCGGACAATTTATTAAACAGTTTGTTCTTTTTGCCTGGTGGAAAACACGGACAATTTATTTGCGATGCATTGATTCTGAAGATAGGAAAACCCGGAACGTTTCTCACTATATTCGTAACGGCTATAATTTATTTTATTTACCTTTCGGACGAGACCGTAAGATTGATTAAAAAATCGTTTGGCAAATTGAAATTCCGCAAGAACGTGGATGATGTGGAAAAAGAAAATGAAACAGTGGAAGAAAACGAACAGGTGAACGAACCTGAGGTTGTGGAAAAGATTGAGACCGCAAAAGAAGCAGCCCCGGAGGATAATGTTTCTACCGCCGAGCCGGAAGAAATTGCAGAAGAGGAGCTGCAAGAAAACCATGAGGAGGAAGAACCGGGGGGAAACAATGTTGTAACCGTCGAAGATTCGCAGGATTTGTATGACCCGCGAAAGGATTTGGAACATTACAAGTTTCCTCCGCTAAATTTATTGAAACACTACGATAACGGAGGCTTTTCGGTTTCGGAGTCGGAGAAATTGGCAAACGAAGAACTCATACGCAACACACTTTCAACCTTTGGTGTGGAAATAACCGAGATAACGGCCACCGTAGGACCAACGGTAACATTATATGAAGTAACCCCTGCATCGGGAGTAAGGATTGCCAAAATCAGAACATTGGAAGAAGACATAGCACGTTCTCTCGGTGCGCTTGGAATACGTATTATTGCACCGATACCGGGTAAGACAACTGTGGGTATTGAGGTTCCGAACAAAAAACCTCAAACCGTGTCAATGGAAAGTGTGGTAAATACCGAAAAATTCCGCAATTTCAAAGCCGAACTCCCAGTTGTGATAGGAAAAACGATAACCAACGAACCTTTCATGTTCGACCTTGCCAAAATGCCTCACCTTCTTGTGGCGGGAGCAACGGGGCAAGGTAAATCCGTGGGACTAAATGCCATAATTACTTCGCTTCTTTATACAAAACATCCGGCAGAACTGAAGCTGGTTCTCGTAGATCCCAAGAAAGTGGAGCTTAGCATTTATTCTACATTGGAAAATCATTTTCTTGCCAAGGTTCCTGACAATAATGACGAGGTAGTCATCACGGATGTTGACAGAGTGGTCTATGCCCTTAACAGTTTGTGCAAGGAAATGGACACTCGTTATTTGCTTTTGAAAAAGGCAAGAGTGCGCAATATAAAAGAATATAACAAGCGTTTCTGTGAAAGAAAACTGAATCCTGAGAAAGGGCACAGGTTCTTGCCTTATATAGTGGTAATAGTTGATGAATTTGCCGATTTGATTATGACTGCGGGCAAGAATGTGGAAACTCCTATTGCGCGTATAGCACAGTTGGCTCGTGCTGTGGGAATACATATGATAATTGCCACCCAAAGACCTACGGCAAACATAATAACGGGAACAATCAAGGCGAATTTTCCTGCACGTATCGCATTCAAGGTGGCGCAAGCGGTGGATTCGCGAACAATTATAGACCGTACGGGTGCAAACAGGCTGATTGGTCGAGGCGATATGCTATTCCACACGGGTGGAGAGCCGGTTCGCGTGCAGTGTGCCTTTGTTGATACGCCCGAAGTGGAGGACATTACAAATTATATTGCGGCACAGCAGGGCTATCCTGCTCCCTTCGAACTTCCTGAAGTGCCATTGCCCGAAGGAAGTTCATTCGGTTCCGGTTTTACGAGTGATGAGCCGGTTCATATAGATCCGCTTTTTACGGATGCTGCAAATGCCGTAGTGGAATCGGGTGTCGGCTCAACGTCTTTCATACAGCGCAAATTCTCCATTGGATATAACCGTGCCGGCAGGATAATGGACCAGTTGGAAAAAGCCGGAATAGTAGGACCGCAAGTGGGAAGCAAACCGCGTGATGTGTTATGCACATCACAAGCAGACTTGGAAGCAAAAATAGCCGGCGCATTTTGAGAACTGAAATAATAAAAAGAAAAATATGAGCGATTACGTAGTATCAGCAATAAAGTATCGTCCGCAATGTTTTGATGATGTAGTGGGGCAGAAAGCTCTTACCACAACTCTTATAGGAGCAATAAGAAGCGGAAAACTCGCGCATTCTTATCTTTTCTGCGGTCCGCGAGGCGTAGGTAAGACCACATGTGCCCGTATATTCGCAAAAACAATAAATTGCGAACATCTTGATTCAAACGGCGAGGCTTGCAATACTTGCGATAGTTGTATTTCCTTTAACGAAGGGAGGAGTTTGAATGTTCACGAGATAGATGCAGCGTCAAATAACTCTGTTGACAATATAAGAAACCTAATTGATCAGGTTCAGATACCTCCTCAAATGGGACGCTATAAGGTTTTTATCATAGACGAGGTTCATATGCTCTCTTCCGGCGCATTCAATGCCTTTCTGAAAACTTTGGAAGAACCGCCTTCGTATGCTATTTTTATTTTGGCGACAACTGAAAAACAAAAGATTATTCCTACGATTTTAAGCCGCTGCCAGATTTATGATTTCAAGCGGATAGAAGTAGAGGATATTCTTTATCAGTTGGAAAAGATTGCCAAAAAGGAAGGAATAACATACGAAGAGGACGCTCTGCGAGTTATTGCTGAAAAAGCAGACGGCGGTATGAGAGACGCTTTGTCTTTATTCGATCAGCAGGCAGTCTTTACTAATGGAAATATCTCTTATGGTCAGGTTATAAAGAATATGAATATGCTGGACTATTCGGCATATTTCAAAATATATGACAGTATAATAGCAAGAAATATACCTCAGGTGCTAATAGACTTCAATGAAATTTCTTCGCGTGGCTTTGACGGACGTGATTTTATAGATGGTCTTGGTAGGCATACTCGTAATTTGATGTTGGCTTCCGATGAAAGAACTATGCCTTTGCTTCAAGTTTCGAAACAAACGGCGGAACAATATCGTGCGCAAGCTCAAAAATGCAGTGCCAAGCAACTTTATAAGGTAATGAGGCTTTGCAACGATTGTAGTTTGAACTATCGTAACAGCCGCAATAAACAACTTCTTGTAGAAATCACGCTTATTGAGGCAGTTCAGGCAGATGATGACTCCGATCATCATGCGAAAAAGAAAAAATCGCAGCTAAAAGCGATTTTCTCGAAACCTGCGACACAATCAGAAAAGGTTGCGGATAATTCTGCGTCTTATAAAGTTTCAAACAGTGGGAATAATTCCGAAGGTACGGCAAATCCAAGCAAAGAGGAGCCGCACCGACAGGAAAATATAAAGGAAGAGAACAAGGCAAATGCTTCTGCGTCGAAATTGAATATAACTTCCATTTCTTATATAAAGGGTGGAATAGGAAACAAACCGATAGAGATTAAAGAAGAAGCGAGACCTGTTATAGAGCAAGAAGAACCAATTGGAAAGAAAATAGTTTTTGATTCGCGCGATGAGGGAAAACTTTTGAAAGAATGGCTCGCTTATGCCGACACGCTCCCTGATTTTTATAATGATGTGGCTGCGCGTATGAGAGCAATGAAACCAAAATATAAAGAGGACGGTGTTATAGAAGTTGTTTGCGAGAATCAGCAAGTCGTTAAATTCATGCAGGAAATATCTTCCGGCTTGTTGCAATATTTGTGTAATAATATCGGCTATCTGAAACCTGAAATAGATTTCAAAGCAGACGAAACTTATGATGAGACAATAGATCCTGTGGAAGAATTTAAGAGACTTTTGACAGAAAGTCCTGCATTGGAATTGATGAACAAGAGTTTTGGTTTTGAAATAATTTGATCAAAAAAAGAAGTTGACCTTTGCCGAGCAAATTTTTGCCGTAAGAAAGGTCAACTTCTTTAATTAATGGGCGTAAAAGCCCGCAAGGATTATAGTTTTCTTCCTATAAAGAAAGCATAACCATAGTATTTGTGATAACGATTGAAGATTTCCTCTTCGTGTTTCATGCAATTCACAAGATTTTGAACACATTCGTTCTGAGGATATTTTCGCATGATTATTTCGCGAGCTTTCTTCTGAGGAGCATAGAAAGATGTAGTCCAGCAACAGTCGGGAATGTGAAAAACAGCGACTGTTTCGTACCCCTCGTTCTCCATTTGCTTTATCTTGTTGCCCATTGTATCAATTTCGGGGTACACTTTCCAAAAATCTTCAACCTCTTTTGGTCTTTGCTCGGTGAACCATATTACTTCGGAAACTGCAATATATCCTCCTCGCTTCAGAAATCTGCGCCACTTATGCAAACCTTTTTTGAAACCTATATTATATATTGCGCCTTCACTCCAAATTAGATCTGCGGATTCTTCTTGTATTTGCAATTTGGTCATATCTCCAACAATTGCTTTACATCTGTTTTGCAGATTCATTTGTTCTAAGCGTTTATTTAGCATTTCTATGAAACGGGGGAACAAATCTATAGCTTCAATATTTCCATTAATATTTTGAGCAAGTGTAATGGTTTGCATTCCTGTTCCGCAGCCAATGTCTATGATGCGAGATGTTTCGTCGAAGTTATCATTTATGAATGACAACGCCTTTAATGTTGTCTGTTCGTTCCCCGGTCCTTGTCTCGGTATTAGGGAGAAATATTCGCAAATTAGTTTGAAATTAAAATCTTCTATTGTATTTTCTTTCATTATTGTAGGATAATTTTTTTTGTATAAAGTAACTTTGCGAGTACATGCCTGTATTCGCACAATAAAAGTGTACGCCTTTTGGAACAAATAGTATTTGTCGGCGTTTTATCCTACAATATCCGTGTTTTGTATAAACATCCGCATGCAAAGTTATGCCTTTCATCCGAAAGAACAAAGCACATAGAACTTTTTGTTATGAACTTCGGGAATTATATACTTGTTTTGAAATTTGTAATCATTATAAAAATTACCAAGAATAACAAGAAAAATCCGAATCTACTTAATTCTGCTTTTAAGTATGTCTAAAAAAAGGAGTTGCCAAATACAATCGAAAATTTTTTGTGAACCTTTATGAAGCTGTAGAAGTTGTAAAATCGTTTGTTTTATTTGCTTTGACATAGGGAGCATTCCGTTGTTATGCCTTTTTGTAAATAATATATTATAAGCGTGTTATGTTTTTTAGTAACAGCAAATTCTATTACAGCATTGCCCACAACGTTTTTTTTTCTCATCTTTGCATAGACATTTGAAAAAGGTCTCTTTCTGTAGGAAAAAGGGTGTATGTAAACCGCATACAAAACCGCATAACATATAATTGTTTTGTTGTTTACAATCCGAAATACACGATTGGGTTTAACCTGATGTCTTGTGTCTGTGTAAAATTGAATGAATTGTGATGCTTGATAATAAAGAAAAGTGGAACAGATGTCTTGAATTCATCTGTAATAATGTAGGGGAAAAACCTTTCTCTACATGGTTTGGTCCTATTGTTTTTGAGGGCATCAAGAACAAGCAGGCGGTGCTTCGAGTACCTACCAATTTCTTTTGCGAATATATAGAAGAGCATTACATAAAGATTCTCCGTTCTGCCATACAGCATGAATTTGGCAACGGTATAGGCATTGTTTATAATGTTGTTGTCGATTCAGGAGACGGATATATTGAAAAGACGGTATCTTCTACTAAAGAAAGGGCAGAGGCGGAGTATAACGGTAACAAGAGCCCAAAATTAATTGACGGCATTGTTAGTAAGTCTTCGCCACAGTTGGATTCTCGTTTGAATCCCGATTATACATTTGATAATTTCATAGAAGGCTCATCAAACAAACTGGCGCGAAGCATAGGCATGTCCATAGCCGATAATCCAGGACAGATGACTTTCAATCCTTTCTTTATATTCGGAAAATCGGGTGTGGGAAAGACCCATCTTGTAAATGCTATAGGTAATCGTATAAAGAGCCAGAATCCTTCCACACGAGTTTTGTACGTGTCGGCACACCTTTTCATGGTGCAATATGGCGACGCCTCGCGTCAAAACAAACGAAACGATTTCATCAATTTCTATCAGGGCATTGACGTTTTGATTATTGATGACATACAGGAGCTTGCCGGAGAAACCAAGAAAGCTACGCAGGAAGCATTTTTCCATATTTTCAATCACTTGCAGCAGACTCATCACCAACTTATAATGACAAGCGACCGCCCACCTGTGGAATTGGATGGAGTGGAAGAGAGACTGCTCACCAGGTTCAAGTGGGGATTGGTTACAGAACTGCCCAAACCCGATGCTAAACTGGCAAAGAAAATACTCTTGAGCAAAATAAAAAGCAATGGCTTGAGTTTCCCCAAAGAAGTTGTGGAATATATTTCAGCCAATGCCTCGGAGAATATTCGTGATCTTGAAGGTGTTGTAAATGCAATACTTGCATATTCTGTGGTTTATGATTCCGATGTTGATATGGAGCTTACCAGACGAGTTGTGGCGCGTTCCGTAAAGCAGAAAGACAAGAATATCACGGTGGAAAGCATTTTGGACAAGGTTGGAAAGTTTTACGAAGTCAGCACAAAGGAAATTTGTTCTGTCTCTCGCAAACAACGCATCACGCAAGCCAGACAAGTGGCTATGTATCTTGTGCAAAAGCACACCGGAATATCGTATTCGCGAATAGGAAGTGTTATTGGGAAACGCGACCATTCCACTGTTCTTCATTCTTGTTCAGTTGTGGAGCATCGTATAAGCACAGATAAATCGTTCCGCAAGGATTTGGAAAATATCGAAGCAGACTTGTAATGGTTTGAACCGCGAAAAAAGAGGCATAAGCCTTGTATTCCTGCTATAATTTAATAATATATATAAACAAGTTTCCGAAGCAAACACTTATTGCTTCGGAAACTTGTTTTTGCGTGATACCTTTATAAAAAGACCCGGAAATAGCGGCGGAAAACGGCATATTTTTCACCCTTTGCAAGTCGTTGAAAATCAGGCGTGATTTTTTGCGAAAAATACAAGGCACTTATTTTAAAATAAGTGCCTTGTATTTTAAAATATATGGCTTGTATTTTTTACAACAAGCCATGTGTTTTTTGGGGGATGCTTTTGCTGTTATGTGAAATCAAAATTGACGATGTTTCCATGTGGTAGTTTTGGCAGAAATGGGGGACTTGCAGAAAAAACAAAGAGGATGAAATTTTTCATCCTCTTTGTGTAATATGATTATCAGATTCTTTATCGATTCATTTCCTGATAAATCTTCTGAATTTTCAATGCTTCAACCGGGTTGTTGGTTGTAATGAAATCTATGCCCAGATTGTTGCTCTTGACAATGTCATCCGTTCCGTCAATGGTCCACACGTTTGTTGTCATTTCCAAATCGCGTGCTTCCTTAATCCATGTAGGATTGCTTGTATATCTGTCAAGAGTGTAATCAAGTCCGGTCAGACCCATGCCAGACAGCTCATCGGGAGTTTTGTCTCCGCTAAGATATGCTACTTTTGCTTCGGTGTCGGCCTCGTGCAAAGCTTTGCATGCTGTGATACTGAAAGAAATATATTCCACACGGTCTGCAACGTCTGCTTCATAGACTGCGCTTACACAAGCTTGGGCAGCCAGAGTATTAAGTTCGTCGTTTCCGTGATCTTTTATCTCGATGATAAGTTTTGTAGTATCATTTTTCCAATCTTCGGCTGCAATCATTGCAAGGAAGTCTGTGAGTTCCGGCATGTTTTCGCCATTTGAGAGCTTGAGGTTCTTGCATTGTGCAGAAGTTGCATCTTTAATTGTTACGCCATTATATGATGCGTCGTGGTTAACCATGAGCTTTCCGTCGGTGGTGAGCCATACGTCTGTTTCTGAACCATAGCATTTCAAATCTATGGCGTTTTTGAGAGATGCACGAGAGTTTTGTGAAGCTCCAGCCACGTTCCAATGACCGCGATGAGCAATTACCTTGCTGCCTTGAGGGAGTTCATCGGTTACATAGAACTTAATGACACCGAGAGTCTGCTCTTTGCCGTCGCGTGTGAGGTAAAGGTGATAACGTTTACCGCTTGTAATGTCCTGAGTAGGTATTGTAACATTTGCACCGTCGGTGGTTATCGTTACGTCATACTTTGTGGCAGTTTCTGAATCTTTACTTGAGTAAAGAGCAACTTTATCGCCTTCTTTGAAACCCTTACCGTTTATGGCGATAATGGCATTACCGCCTTCTTTGCATGTAAGGTTGTCGTAATAACTGCAATCGCTTATGAACTGCGGGGCATCTGCTTTAGACAGTTCCACTTCGGAGTAGAGGGCTTTTACCTGTGCGGTTGTAAGAGGAGCACTGTATGCCTTGGCGAATACAATATCGCCCTTCCAACCATTGTTTGCTTTGTAATCACTCATATCCGGGTCGCCACCAATAATCATTCTCATGCAACCACTTCTTGCAAATTGGAAATTACCCGGTGCATCGGCTGTGCCACGCAGAACACCGTCAACATATACGTAGGCTTTTTGATCTTCTTTATTGTAAACACCTACAACATGATAATATTGTTTCTGTTTAGGTTGTACGCCACTCGTTGCCCAACGGTATGCGCCGGTGTGGGGAAGGAATGTCCAATCGCCTTTGGTCTCAATCATGATTCCGGTTCCGCCACCTTCATGTGAACTGAACGGTTTGATTTCTCTATTAACGACATCGTTTCCGTTGTCTTGCATAACAAGAAGCTCGAGTGTATGACCATCGGCAATGGAATCTTTGAATGCTTGGTCATTTTCATAGTCGTAACCCAAAATATACTCGTTTGGTTTTGCTCCGTATGAGTTGTCGAAGCGTGCAACATATCTGTTGTATTCTGTGTTGAAGTATGTAACAGGTGCGTTTTCGCCTGCTTCACCGTTCCAAGCCTGTCCGTTTATAATCCATGTGGGATTGTGGTCGGGCATTGCAAGGTCTTTTACTTCGCCGTTGGGACCGAATTCAATGTCCATCAAGTCTGCTTTTGGAGCAGGAACTTTAACGGTGTCTTCAGGATTTACTTTGTGTGCTGCAACTGAATCGTCTGCCAATTTTGTAGCAGAAGCTATTTTGTTCCAAAGATTTGCAACTTCGTGTTCGGTAAGAGGATTATCGTAAACTCTGGCATTTACTATTTCCCAGTTACCACCTTGTTCTCCGCCGTTGGGATTAGCATCGCAGCCAATGCCCCACCAGTTTGCACCGGAACTTGCAAAGCGAAGATCTCCTTTGGCATCTACGGTGTTTTTAAGCTCTCCGTTCACATAGACATAGGCTTTACCTTCTTCTTTATTCCAAACGCCTACAATATTATAGTATTTTTCTGCTTCAGGAACCACGCCGCTCGTAGCCCAAATCCAATTGCTTCTGCCATCTTGGGAAACATTTGGAAGGAAAGTCAGTTCGTTTCCACCATTCAAGCCTCTGTTTTGAGTACAAATGAGGAAACCTGTGCCGCCTCCCTGCATTGCAGAAAACCATTTGGCTTCCGAATTAGGAATCGGGTCTTGATATGTGGCTTTCCAAACTGTTTCTATAGTATGTCCGTCGGCAAGTGCGTCGCGGAACTTCTGATTGTTTTCAAAGTCAACCTTGCAATAAGTTTTCGTATCACCGGTTCCGCCCGACCATTTGTTGTTTATCTTAGCTGCGTAAGTGTCGTAATACTTATTGTAATAAGTTTCAATCTTATTGTTAGGCGAGATTACCTGTACCTCGTTCTGCATCGGAGAAATATCAACGGCACCGCCTTCTTTGGTAAACTGCACGTCAAGAAGGTCTGCTACTGGAACTTTTGCCTTTTCTGCCACTTCGTTCCATAGTCCGTCAACTTCGCTTTGCGATAACGCTTTGTCGTAAACGCGGGCTAAAACAATATGACTGTCGGCGCATTGTGCACCATTGCTGGTGTTTGCATCGCAACCTACACCAAACCATTGAGCGGCTTCGGAAGGCGGAAGACGAAGTTCGCCTTCTGCGGCAACAACATTCATAAGTTGTCCGTCAACATATATATATGCCTTACCTTCTTCTTTATTCCAAACACCAACTATGTGATAATATCTTCCGGGTTGAGGAACAATTCCGCTCGTTCCCCAAATCCAGTTGCTGTTACCGTTTTTGGTTACGTTGGGAAGGAAAGTAATTTCGTTTCCACCGTTTTTGCCTCTGTTTTTGGTACAAATAAGGAAGCCTGTACCGCCACCTTCGTGAGCAGCAAAGAATTTTGCTTCACTGTCGGCAATAGTTCCGTCGTAATCAACCTTGAAAAGGCATTCCAATGTATGACCGTCGGAAAGTTTTTCCTTGAAGTAATCGTTTTGTGAATAATCTACTTTGAAACATGTGTTTTTCGGACTACCTGCCCACGAATTTCCGTAGAAATGGCTCTCCCATGTTTCGTAAGTTTTATTGTAGTCAACTTCCGCAGTTCCGTTGTTATTTGTAGGAACTACCAAAAGTCCGAGAGGAGAATTGTCCCAGCAGCTTCCCATCTCGTCAAATTTTATGTCAAGCAAGTCTGCTTGTGCTTGGGAAGCCGTATATGAAAGACTGTCTATGTCGGAGTAGGGAGCTTTATAGACTGCTTGGTTGTTACCGTGCTTATAAAAACCGATAACAGTCTTGTTTTCTTCAAGAGCTACGCTATCCACATCTTCGGCGTTTGCTCTAAATACCACTGTACCGTTTTTATACAAATATATATGCTTTGTGGGGCTTTGTGCCTGCGCTCCCACGCAGAATGCCGATGCGCATAAAATTCCCCAAAATGCTTTTTTTATTATGTTCATGGCTTTTACTTTTTAACGATTTCGGTTGCTGTTACTTCTTTTCCTGCAACGGCTTTCACTATATAAACGCCTGCTGGAAAAGAAACTGTTGAAAGTTTTGCGTGCTTGGACTTGGGCGATAATGAAACATATTTAACGCCGTCCGTTGTGTAAACTTCAACGCTTGAAAGAGCATTTGAACTTTCCACAGAAACGCTTTCTCCATCAAACGAAATATTTATTTCTTTCGAGTTTGAGGCGTTGCGTATGGAATTGACTATCTCTTTGTTATAGAAAAGCAGATAATCAATATCAGCCAAGTTGATTTCCTTTGACTCACTTTCGTTTTTAGGAACAAACGATAGGGCGTTTTCATTAAACTCAATGCGTTGTACATTGGTTACTCCACACAAGGCATTAGGAACTCCGGCTTTGTAAACGTACACGTCTTGTGCAGACGCAGAAGCCAAGCCTAAAAGTGAAGCTGTGATTGTGAATAATGTTTTTCTCATATATTAAAAATTTTTGAGTTGTTGTTTTCTATTGCTTGTTTTGTGGTGGTAAAAATACTAAATGTTTTTGATTGTTTAATCACGAAAAGCCATATTTTTTATTCTATTTTTGATTTACCATACGATTTTTGTGCAAATTTATCCGGTACTTGTTTTCTTTGAATTATAAAAGTGTTACAAAAACGTTAAAAGCATTGATTTTTCGGGTAAATAACGCTTGGTTCGTGCTTTATTTTATTGCTTTTACAAGTTGTTGTTATTCAAAGATATACTTATTCAAAAAATTACAAGGCTTTTGTTCGAAAATACAAGGCATTTATTTTAAAATATGTGCCTTATGTTTTGAAATAAGTGCCTTGTGTTTTTTAACATAATGTAATATGTAAGAGAAAAGCCGTTTTATGTTGTTTCAAAAACAGATCGGGAAAAGAAAATTTCATCTTCATGGTAAGATGGAATAGAATAAAATTTGCGTTTGGCAGACTTTTCATTAAATATAAAAACAACAATGGCACACCGTTGCCGATGTGCCATTGTTTACTGATGTATTATTGAAAAATTATTTGTTCATAAGTTGCTTGAGAAGGGTAGGAATCTCGCTCGTTTCTTTTGCCACGGGCACACCGACAGCTTCGAAAGCTGCGATTTTCTCTGCTGCCGTTCCCGAACCTGTTGTTATGATTGCTCCTGCGTGCCCCATTTGTTTTCCTTTGGGAGCTTGTCTGCCGGAAATGAATGCCACGACGGGTTTGGTGATGTTTTTCTTGATGAAATCTGCCGCACGTTCTTCGGCATCTCCTCCTATTTCGCCAACAAGCACAATGCTGTCGGTTTCTGGGTCGTCTTGGAATAACTGCAACATGTCTTCGAAATAAAGACCTACCACGGGGTCTCCGCCAACTCCGATGGCGGTGCTTTCGCCAAAGCCGCTTTTTGTTAGACTGTCAACAATTTCATACGTAAGAGTGCCGCTGCGGCTGATTACTCCCGTTCCGCCTTTCTTGAAAATGTTAGTGGGCAAAATACCTACCATGCTCTTGTCTGGAGAAATAAGTCCGGGACAGTTGGGACCCACAAGGCGGGCACCTTTAAGCTTAATGTAATGTTGCGCAGCCACAGCATCCATGACGGGAACGCCTTCGGTGATGCATACAATCAGTTTTATTCCTGCGTCAGCGGCTTCAAACATGGCATCTTTGGCAAAAGGCGCGGGAACAAAAATGATTGATGTGTCGGCACCGGTTTTTTCCACTGCTTCTGCCACGGTGTTGAACACTGGAATACCCTCCACGTTTTGTCCGCCTTTGCCTGGAGATGTGCCACCTACTATGTTGGTTCCGTAACTCCTCATTTTCAATGCGTGGAAACTGCCATCGCGCCCCGTAACGCCTTGAACCAATACTTTAGAATTCTTATCTATTAAAACACTCATGTTTCTTTGAATTTGGAATTTTGATGAAAATTTATTTTGCCACTTTTGCGGCAAGCTCAACGGCTTTTTTGCCCGCGTCTCCCATGGTTGTTGCCACGGTGAACTGTGATCCTTTCAACAGTTCGCGACCTTCTTTCTCGTTAGTTCCGGTGAGGCGTATGACAATAGGCATGTCGGTTTTAAGTGTAGCGAATGCTTCGAGAAGACCTTTGGCAACGTCGTCGCAACGAGTGATGCCGCCAAAAATGTTTATGAGAACAACACGTACATGCTTGTCGGAAAGCAGCAGTTTCATGGCTTCCACAATTTTTTCAGGGTTGGAGCTTCCGCCAATATCGAGGAAGTTTGCGGGACTTCCGCCGTAGAGTTTAATCATATCCATAGTAGCCATGGCAAGTCCTGCGCCGTTAACCATACAGCCTATTTCGCCACCGAGATTTACATAGCTGAAGCCTTTGGATTTAGCCTCCTGTTCAACTTTTTCCTCTTCGGTCGGTTCGTTAAACTTCAAAATGTCGGGATGACGAAAAAGCGCGTTGTTGTCAAAGGTCATTTTTGCGTCAATAGCCTTCAATTCTCCGCTTTTTGTCAACACAAGCGGATTTATCTCAACGAGCGAAGCATCCTTTTCCTTGAACAGACGATAGAGATTCTTCATGATTGGCACAGCCTGCTTTACTATTTCCTTATCGTCAAACAAAGCATATGCCGCCTGACGTGCTTTGTAATCGGAAACGCCTATCAGCGGGTCAATGGTTATTTTCGTTATCTTTTCGGGAGTTTCGCGTGCCACTTGTTCAATGTCCATGCCTCCTGCGCGGCTCAACATATATATAGGACACTTTGTTTTGCGGTCAACAATTATACTGACGTAGTATTCTGCGGCAATGTCAACTGCCTGAGTTATTAATACTCTGTCAACAGTATATCCTTTTATGTCCATGCCCAAAATTGCGCTTGCATGTTTCCTTACTTCTTCTTCGCTCGAGGCAAGTTTTACGCCTCCGGCTTTGCCGCGACCGCCTGTGTGAACCTGTGCTTTTACCACAACATACTTGTCGCCTATCTTTTTATAGGCTTGCACGGCTTCTTCTACCGTGCGGCACAATATGTTTTGGTCAACAACAGGAAGACCATAATCCTTGAACAATAACTTTGCTTGGTATTCGTGAACTTTCATGTCTTTTTTATGATTTGTTCGTTTAATCTGTGGCAAATATACGGTTTTTATTGGTATAAAGTTTGCATATGTGCCGGTTTAACGCATAAATAGAGGAAAAACGTCCGTGAAATGGAATCTGAACAGCTTAAATGCTGTTTATACATTATAAAATGTAAAGTGTACAAAGGTTTAGAAGGCTGTTTTTCGTCTTGAAAATCCAAACAAAACCGGCAAAAAATACGCCTTTGTAAGTTGTTGAAAATCAAATGCTGTTTTTGGCGAAAAATACAAGGCACTTATTTTAAAATAAGTGCCTTGTATTTTAAAATATATGGCTTGTGTTTTTTGCTACATGCCTTATGTTTTTCCCCGTATGACAAAACAGAGGTTTTTGAAAGGGTATTTTAATGCTTTTGAATCGCGCGGAATTTTACGACCGAAATAAAACACGGGTGGATTTTTGAAATTTTTTATCTGTGAACTACGTAAGATTTCAAAACTCTTAAAGGGTGTGTTATATTTTTATTGAGTAACTTCGCGTGTGTAATAAAATATAGAATGTTCCATGCTCAAACATAAAAATTGGTTGGTTCTTGTACTTTTGGTTCTGTTTTTATCGGCATGTTCCAAAGAGAAAGAAAAAACAGCGAAAGTTCTTAAAGAACACCCCACAAATATACCCATTGATAATGATTTAAGTAAACGGCTTGCGGAGTTTGCCGCCAAGCCGAGGGTGAAGGGTAAATTTGCTTTCCATGTCTATGATTTGACAGCTGCCAAAAGCGTTTACGGATGTAACGAAAAGGAGTCGTTGCCTACCGCTTCATGCATGAAATTATTGACAGGGGTGGCGGGACTTCATTTGTTGGGTACGAAATATAAATATAAAACATCCGTATATACCCGTGGCAAAGTGAAGGACGGTGTTCTTATGGGCGATGTGTCGTTTAAGGGAGGATTGGACCCGCAGTTGAATGCTCCAGAGCTGGCTGCGTTTTTCAAGGCAATAAAGCAGAAGGGAATAAAAAAGATTGCCGGACGTTTCATTGTAGATCTTACCATAAAAGATCCAGTAAAGAGTGAGCAACATTGGTATCCTTGGGATTTGTCTTTCTCAAAGTACGGGCTTTTTTACAAAGGTGGCAATGTCGTCGTTAAGAATCTCAAGACGGCAATGCGGGGTCAGGGCATTGTTTTGGCAGATAGCCAGGTGGTAATGGGACGTGTGCCGCAAGGTTCGAAATGCATATACAGTTATCAGCGTTCCATAGAGGACGTGATAAAACGTATGTGGAAAAATAGTTCGAACACGCAGGCTACAGCTTTATTATATTCCATAGGCAACCATGAAAATCCGAATGTTTCACCTGTAGATGCCGGTGTGGCGTATCTTCGTAAATTTTTGTCCCAAACGCTCATACAGAAAGACTCATCGCTGACCATTCACGATGGTTGCGGTTTGTGTACACACAATCGTCTTACTCCGGTTGCGCTTACTTCTGTGTTGCGTTTCGGCTATAACGATTCTTCCATATATAAGATTTTGCACGAACAACTGTCGGTGTCGGGAGTGGACGGGACTTTGGCGCGCGAAATGACGGGACAAAAAACGAGAGGCAAGATAAGAGCTAAAACAGGAACGTTGTCTCATCCGTACGGAATCAGTTCGCTTGCAGGATATTGTAAAGGCGCAAACGGACATATGCTTGCATTTGCCATAATGGACAGTGAAATGTCCGTACTTGACGCAAGAGTTTTACAACGTAAGCTTTGTGAAGTGTTAGTCAAATAATTAGTTCTAATGAGAAAGCTATTCTTTCTGTTGCTGGGCGTGTTGCTTCCCATTCTTTCCGCACATTCGCAGTCTATACCCAAAGGAGAATTTTATGACAAGAGTGGTGCGGTTGCCGACAACTATAATTTTTGGGTATATACTCCAGGGGATTATGAGACTGACGACCACAAAATGCCGCTGATAATATTTCTTCACGGTGCAAGTCTTTGCGGCAGAGACATCAACAGGGTAAAAAGATACGGGGTGCTTGATGCAATAGAAAAAGGAAAGATTATTCCTGCTTTGGTTTTGGCTCCGCAAAATTCCGGTGGAGCATGGAAACCGGAAAAGATAAACAGTCTGTTGGAATGGATGAAAGAAAATTATCGCGTAGACACAACACGTGTATATGTAATAGGAATGAGTTTGGGCGGGTACGGTACACTTGATTTTGTGGGAACATATCCTCAAAAAGTGGCGGCAGCGATGGCTTTGTGCGGCGGTTGTTCTTTGAATAATCTTGATGGATTGGGCAATGTTCCTTTATGGATTATGCACGGAACGGCAGATAGAGCCGTAAACATAAGTCAGTCGAAGAAAATAGTAAGCTATTTGCAAGATTCCGGAAAAGACAAACTTTTGCGCTTCGATTGGTTGGAGAAAGGTTCGCACGGTATTTTTGCCCGTTTGTTCTATTTGCAAAAAACTTACGATTGGCTTTTTGCGCATTCCACAATGGATAATCCGCGAGAAGTGAACAAGAATTTTGACATAGATTATTCGGATATAAATCAAACCTATGAAGAATTAAAGTGGTTTAAGGGAATGTTCGATGACGACTAATTTTATTACTATTGTCCGTCATCTCCCCATAAAGCATCATCGAAGTGTTCGTTGCAGGATTTTTCAAATTTACGGGACTCCATTTCTTTTGAATAATCAGCTTTGTTTGCCGAAGTTGTTGTGAGATTCATCATAAAATTACTGCAGCGAATCACATTTATTCTTGGCGGTTTGTATTTGTTTCTTCTTTTATCGTTCATAATAACAAAATGCTTTGTGGTTTATAGCCGTGGAAATGTGCTTGAACACTAATTCTTCATTACCGTTATGTAATATCCCATTTTTACAACTATGCTACTGTTGGCAGAACGGGAGAAAACGTCTTTTTTAGAGTTCCCGAACACATCGCCAAGACCGTAATAATATCTGCCTTCCAATGTAAAATGTCCCAATTTTGAAGTGTTTAATTCCAGACCCACACCTGCGGTTATTCCATAATCTAATTTGTGCGCTATTTTCAAATCATATTGTGCGTACATATTGTTGGGGCGGTCGGGATTTCCTGAAGGATTGAGAGTCCATGTGGAACTTTTTACTGATTTGTCCCCGAAACAATATCCTACTTGCGGACCTGCCAAAATATAAAACATAAATCCTTTTTCTTCTCTTCCCCATCCAAGATTGGCAAACATGGGAAGTTGAATGTAATTCATGTTGCGCTGATATGTATCGCTAAGTTTCTCGCCGGCAGAATTCAGAATGTCTTCTTTCCAACCAAGGCGCGCGTAGTTCAGTTCTACTTGCAGTGCACAAACGGTGTTGAAATATTTTTCACAAGTATATTTCATGGCGATACCGCCCGTATATCCTATAAGTTTTCCTTGCTTTATTGTAGGATCAAAGTCAATGGAGTTAATGTTTACACCGGAAGTTACGCCGAAACGAATTTCATTACGACGTTCACCTATTTGAGATTTTGCATCAAGGGTGAACAATAACATAGATAACACAGTTATTATGGCTATTCTAATTTTCATAATCGCTTATAACCGTAGTGTTTTTTTTCGTGAAAGTTACTATTCTTATGCCGTTGTTTATCATGCCTCCCCAAGTATTTACCCTTTTAAAAGCAAAAGGTTTGGAGAGAGAACTTTCGTTTGTGCCGAAAAGAGTGTTTGCACAGTCATATCCGGCATAGAAATTCCGTTGCGTATAAACCGAAGGCGTTTTCTTGAATGTGTCAATATAAAATAGTCGTGAGGCGGAGTAGTCTTTGGCATATACATTTATGAATTGCGAAGTACAAATTGTAACACCGTAATTAAAGAATGTGTTTCGCGTAGGAGTGTCAAAGTCTTTCCATGTGTCATATCCAAAAATAGAAAAGTTCTTATTGTTTAGTTGTGTGGAGCATTTTTCAAGCATTCTCCGCATTGCCTCGTAGTCGGCTTTTAATGGCGAAGAAATAAAAATCACGTTGGGGACATCATTCTTGAATGCAGATTGAAAATCAGCGATGCTTGAAGAAGCTCCGACTATATTATATTGTATGTTACGCGAGTACAGTTCTCTTAATATAGATTTGGACAAATCGCTTTGCTTTACACATTCAAAGAATACAACATTAGCGTTAGCCGGCAAAGACGTTAAGAAATAATTTGTGTAAGCCGCGTTTTCGTATGACTGCGGCATGTTGGAAAGAATCACGTATGGATTGTTGTAAACCGCATCGAAAGCATTGCTGAATGGTAAGAGCATCTTGATTTTGTGCTGTTTGCAATAATCAGAAATAATGTTTGACACCGCTTCGCTTCCACACGAAATTATTAAATCGGCTTGGGCTATTGATTCTTTGGACATTATTTTGTTTATATCGGTAACGGATTGTCCTGCATTATATGCTTCAATTCCAAAAGATATTCCGTGTTTCTTTAGTTCATTAATGGCGTAAAGGAAACCGCGATAAAACTCAACAGATTTGTTTTGATCTGTGAAAAAAGGCATGAGCAAAACAATGTTGAAATCATTTTTCTTTTTAAGAACCGATTCCTTGGTGCTTTGCTGTACTTTGTTTTGGATATTCTCGTTGTTTTGCGTTTGAGGAAGGGAAAAAGGGATACACAAGAAAGTTCCCTTGCTTAATTTCTTGTCAACCTTGTTCTTTAATTCTGGATTTGCCGTTATAAGCTCATTTATGCTGACTTTATATTTGTCGGCAATAGTTTCAAGAGTTTCGTTTTTCCCGGTTTTGTATATTTCGCGACAGTTACTCCCTGCAATACCCGCAGGTTTGCGAGTCGTGGTATCTACTTTAGTTTCTACGAATCTTGATATGGGTATTTTTATGGTTGTTCCTATTCTGAAGTTTGTTTCGCTTAGTCCCGGATTGGCACTCGTAATTAGTTTTGAGTCTATGTTATATTTCTTTGATATGGAATATAGAGTTTCTTTGGGTTGTATTGTATAGTAAATGCTATTATTACCGGAAGTCGGTATTGTCAATTTAGTTCCAGCCTTGAGAGATTCGGAAATGTCGGGGTTGCTGTCTTTAATGCTGTTTATTGTAACTCCGTACATCTTCGAAATGGCATAAAGAGTTTCTCCCGGCTTCACTGTATGGGTGGATTCTGTGGATTGCGCATATCCGTTTGTTGCAAAAGTAAATACTAATGTCAACAAAGACATTATGTGTTTTATGATGTATGTACGCATAATCAGTCGTAGTTTTACGTTACAAAAGTACAAAAAATGCCGAAGTTTGCGATATAAATTGTAACTTCGCACGTAAATAACCGAATAAGAAACCGTTTGCGATGAAATTGAAAATCTATTTGCTGATAGCTTTAATGGTTAATGTCGTAGTTTTTGCTTACGGAGATGACGAGATTCCGAGTGCATCGCCTTCTATGACAATATTTGCAAATGATAGTATGCAAGTAACAGACAGTTATGAAGGTTCTGCTCCTGTGAAAGCAACTTTCAATTCAAATGCGAGTGATTATGGGGGGTATACTCCTATATATGAATGGCGTTTCTTTAATAGCGAAAATTCCGAAACTCCGTTTCTCGTAAGATACGATGCAAATACAGAATATACTTTTAATGAGAGTGGGTCTTTTACCATACAATTGTGTATCAGTTTTGTTAATGGGGAAGATACTGTAGAGTATTTGCAAGAATCTCCGTTTACTATAAGCATAAGTACTTCTAAGCTTGAAATACCAAACGCCTTTTCTCCTAATGGAGATGGTCAAAACGATGTATTTAAGGTTAAAGAAGGACATCAAAGTATAGTAAGTTTTCATGGTTATATATTTAATCGTTGGGGTAAAAAAATATTTGATTGGACAGATATAAATGGAGGATGGGACGGAACCGTTAACGGACATGATGCAAAGGACGGTGTGTATTATGTGATTATAAAAGCTCGTGGTGCAGATGGGCGTAATTATAATCTAAGAAGAGATGTAAATTTATTGCGTGGATATGAATCCTCAGACTCGGGAAACAATCAGTAAAATAGTTTCGGAAGATAATGCGCAAGACAAGATAATTGTTCTTGGTGCACGTGTAAACAATCTGAAAAATATAGACGTTGTCATCCCTCGGAACAGTCTTACGGTAATTACAGGATTGAGCGGTAGTGGAAAGAGCTCCCTGGCTTTCGATACAATATATGCAGAAGGGCAAAGAAGATACATAGAAACTTTTTCTGCTTATGCAAGAAATTTCATGGATCATCTTGAACGTCCCGACATGGATAAAATTACCGGATTAAGTCCAGTTATAAGTATAGAGCAGAAAACCACCAACCGAAATCCTCGTTCAACAGTCGGAACTACTACAGAAATATATGATTATCTTCGATTGTTGATGGCTCGGGTAGGCGAGGCTTATTCTTATGTTACGGGAGAGAAGATGGTCAGATATACAAGCGATCAATTACTCTCGCTGATATTAAAGGACTACAACGAACACAAAATATATCTTTTGGCACCGCTTGTAAGGAACAGGAAAGGACATTATAAAGAACTTTTCGAAACGGAGCGAAGACGGGGATTCCTGAATGTAAGAATAGACGGTGAGATTTGCGAAATAACCAAAGGACTGAAACTTGACAGATACAAGAATCATGATATAGAACTTGTTATAGATAAGTTAGTAGTCAAAGACAAGGATATCGAGCGACTTAAGAAGAGTGTGAACATTGCTCTTGAACGAGGTAATGGAATTGTCTTGGTTCAAGACGTAACGGATTCTACGATTAAGCATTATTCCCGTCGTCTTATGTGCCCAACTTCAGGAATATCTTACCGAGACCCTGCTCCAAACAATTTTTCTTTTAATACTTCAATAGGAGCATGCCCAAAGTGTAAAGGTATTGGTTATGTAAGCTCTATAGATATAGATAAGATAATTCCCAATCGTAAGCAAACAATAAAAGAAGGAGCGATAAAACCTCTTGGAAAGGCTCATAATACTCTCGTATTTATGAAAATCGAGGCATTGCTTCAGAAATACGATTGTGATTTGAATACTCCTGTAGAAGATATTCCAGAGGAAGCCATTGATGAAATTCTTAACGGTTCAAATGAACAGTTGAGAATCCCCGCAGAGAAGATTCACACCACCAACGATTTCTATACTGATTTCGAAGGTTTGGCTAGATATATGGAACAAACTGCGCAAAGAGAAGATTCTGCTTCGGCGCGTAAGTGGGTAGAACAATTCGCCACAAAAAAAGTTTGCCCCGTATGTCATGGGTCTCGTTTGAATAAAGAGGCATTATGTTATAAAATAAATGGGAAGAATATCCACGAGCTTTCTTCTATGGATATAAAGGAACTCGCGAAATGGATGTCAACTGTGGAGGAAAATCTTTCTGAAAGACAGAAAGTAATTGGGCATGAAATAATAAAGGAAATAAGGAAGCGTTTGGAGTTCTTGCTTGACGTAGGTCTTGATTACCTTTCTTTGTCTCGTGCTTCTAATACACTTTCCGGGGGAGAGGGACAACGTATTCGCCTTGCCACTCAGATAGGTTCCGGGCTTGTGAATGTCCTTTATATACTTGATGAACCTAGTATTGGTTTGCATGAGCGTGATAATGTTCGCTTGATAAAATCCCTAAAGAAGTTACGCGACATGGGCAATACCGTTATCGTTGTAGAACATGACCGCAAGATGATGCTTTCTGCGGATTATGTTGTGGATTTAGGACCAAAAGCCGGTCGTTTTGGGGGAGAAGTAGTCTTTCAAGGAACGGTAAAACAAATGTTGCAGAGTGAAACTCTTACAGCACAGTATCTAAAGGGGGATCAAGCAATAGAAATACCACAAGTTCGCAGAAAAATAGAAAAAGACAAGACCATTAAAATTGTAGGAGCTTCGGGAAATAACCTGAAAAATATAGACGTGGAGATTCCTTTGGGAATGTTGGTTTGTGTTACCGGCGTTTCGGGTAGCGGCAAATCCACGCTTATAAACGATACTCTTCTTCCAATTCTTTCCAAGAAATTCTATGGCTCTTTGCGCGAACCCATGCCGTATAAAGAAATTTTGGGCGTTGAGAATATTAATAAGGTTGTAAACGTTGACCAAAGTCCGGTAGGACGTACTCCGAGATCTAACCCTGCCACTTATTGTGGTGTGTTTTCTGATATTCGCAATTTGTTTGCCTCTTTGCCCGAAGCAAAAATTCGAGGTTACGGAGCTGGAAGGTTTTCTTTTAATGTCAGTGGCGGTCGTTGTGAAGCTTGTAAAGGGAACGGATATAAAACCATTGAAATGAACTTCATGCCTTCGGTTTTTGTTCCGTGTGAAGAGTGTCATGGAAAGAGATATAATCGTGAAACTCTTGAAGTTCGTTTCAGAGGAAAAAGTATTTCCGATGTTTTGGACATGACAATAAACCAAGCTGTGGATTTCTTTGAGAATATTCCTTCTATTCTCAACAAAATAAAAACTTTGAAGGAAGTTGGAATGGGATATATAAAACTCGGGCAGTCTTCAACAACTCTTTCTGGAGGCGAGAGCCAAAGGGTGAAACTTGCTTCAGAACTTTCAAAGCGTGATACAGGCAAGACACTTTATATTCTTGACGAACCAACCACGGGACTTCATTTTGAGGATATTCGTGTGCTGTTGTCTGTTTTGAATCGTCTTGTAGGAAAAGGAAACACAGTAGTAGTTATAGAACATAACTTGGATGTTGTGAAGCAGGCGGACTATATTATTGATATGGGACTTGAAGGAGGTATAAATGGCGGAACCGTTGTTTCAGTGGGAACTCCTGAAGAAATAGTTGCCAAAGGTGTTGGATATACGGCAAAATATCTTGCAGAAGAATTAGAAAGGAAATAGCTATGAGCAAAAAGAAAGAAATTAAAAAAACGAATGTAGCCCGTTTACTTGATATCAGCAAAGTAAATTACGAATTAGTAGAGTACGTTGTTGATGAATCTGATTTGGGAGCTGAACATATAGCCGAACAACTTGGAGAGAATATAAAGCAAGTGTTCAAAACAATAGTAATGCACGGAGATAAGACGGGCAAATTCGTTTGTGTTGTTCCCGGAGATGCTGAGATAAATTTGAAAAAAGCAGCGAGTGTAAGCGGAAATAAGAAATGCGCCACGCTTCCGCTAAAGGAACTTTTACCAACAACGGGATATATCCGTGGTGGCTGTTCTCCAATAGGGATGAAGAAACAGTTTCCTACGTATATAGATGAGTCTGCCAAGAATTTTGAACAAATATATGTTAGTGCTGGAATAAGAGGAATGCAAGTGAAATTGTCTCCTAAAGATTTGGCAAACGAAACAAAAGCTGACTTTTGTGATTTGATAATGGAATAAAAAATACTAATTAAAAATAGATAGAATATGTTTGAAAACCAACCAAAAGGTCTTTGGATCTTATCTTTGGCTAATACCGGGGAGCGTTTCGGATATTACACAATGCTTGCCGTATTTGCTTTGTTTCTTGGCGAAAATTTTGGATTTAGTGCGGGAACGGCTTCTGAAATCTATACATGGTTTCTTACCGCAGTGTATTTCCTTCCTCTGATTGGCGGCATGGCAGCTGACAAGTGGGGCTATAACAAAATGGTGGTCATTGGCATTTTTATAATGTTCTTGGGCTATCTGTTTCTTTCCATACCTCTCGGAAGTGGGACAACTGCAATTGCTGCCATGGGGGCTGCTTTATTATTGGTAGGTCTTGGCACTGGGTTTTTCAAAGGAAATCTTCAAGTAATGATTGGCGATTTGTATAGCGATCCGAGATATGCAGGACAACGCGATTCCGGTTTCTCGCTTTTCTACATGGCTATAAACATCGGTGCATTGTTCGCTCCTACTGCAGCAACGTCTGTAATGGCTTGGGCACAAGATTCGCTTGGTTTTTCAAAGGGTGATTCATATCATTTCGCATTTGCTGTGGCTTGTGTTTCTGTCATTGTCAGTATGCTTATTTATTTCTTAGGTCGCAGCACCTATAAGCAGGTACTTGTTTCCGATAGTAAGGATGCAACGAAAAAGAAAGAAGAAGTTGAAGAAATGAGTCCAGCCGAGACGAAAGAACGTATAATATGTTTGGGTCTCGTCTTTGCGGTTGTAATATTCTTCTGGATGGCATTCCATCAAAACGGACTTACTTTGACATGGTTTGCCGATGAATTTACATCTCGTCAAGCCACAGGCGTAACAGGAATGGAATTCAGTGTAATGAATCTTGTATGGTGTATCTTTATTGTGTTCGGAGTTTGCGGACTTATTACAACCAAAAACGCATCTCTTAAATCCAAATTAAAGAATATATTGCTTATTGTCGTGCCTGTTGTTATTCTTGTTGTAGAATATATGAAGCACGGTGGCGATACCGTAACGATTGACGCTCCTATATTCCAGCAATTCAATCCTTGCTTTGTTGTTGCATTGACTCCCGTCAGCATTGCATTGTTCGGGTGGCTTGCAAAAAAAGGCAAGGAACCGAAAGCTCCTGTTAAGATAGGTCTTGGCATGCTTGTGGCAGCTGTGGCATATTTAATAATGACAATCTTCAGTATAGGGCTTCCAGTCTCTGATCATCCTAATCATGTGGCAGACATGAACCCCAACCTCTTGGTTAGCACGTATCTCATTTTGACTTTCGCAGAGTTGTTGTTGTCGCCTATAGGTATTTCTTTTGTTAGCAAGGTTGCTCCAAGTAAATATAAAGGAATGATGATGGGCGGATGGTTTGTTGCCACTGCAATAGGAAACAAATTGGTTTCAATACCCGGGCACATGTGGAATCTTCCCCTTCCCTTTGTATGGGGAACTCTCATGGTGATATGCTTGTTGGCAGCTTTGTTCATATTCTCCATTCTAAAGAAACTCAACAAAGTAAGCTGAAAGCATAAGTAGCTAAAGAGCTATACAATGCAAAAAGCGTGGAAAACGGCTCTCCGTGCGGCATTCCCTCACACCGTTCCCATATTCGCGGGATTTTGGTTCATGGGAATTGCCTACGGATTGCTGATGAACAAATCCGGGTTCTCTTTTTATTGGTCCATGCTCATGGCAATGACAATCTTCAGCGGGTCGGTAGAGTTTGTGGCTGTAAAGCTGCTGCTGAGTCCTTTCAATTTGGTGCAGTCTTTTGTAATAGCTTTGTTTATATGTGCCCGTCATTTGTTCTATGGAATTTCCATGCTTGATAGGTTCAAAGGAATGGGATGGAAGAAATTTCCTCTAATCTATGGCATGTGTGACGAAACTTTCTCTGTGAATTATACCGCCCGTGTGCCCCAAAGGTGTGGACCACGGGTGGTTTATGCTTTGGGTAACTGTGCTTGATTATACTTATTGGGTTACCGGAGCAGCATTGGGTGGTATTTTCGGAACGTGGGTGTCGTTTAGTACAAAAGGACTTGACTTTGTAATGACTGCCATGTTCGTAGTTATTTTTATGGAGCAATGGATGAAAGAAAAACGGCACGCAGCATCCATTATGGGTATTGTGATTTCGGCTGTATGTCTTGTAATTTTCGGTAGCAACAATTTTGTTGTGCCTTCCATGGCTTTCATGTTGTTGATGTTTATGAGCTTGAGGAGCAAACTTGAAATAAGGAAAGAATGCCAATGACCCTCACGCAACAGATTCTAACTATTGCCACACTAACTGTAGGAACGGCTCTCACGCGCTTTCTTCCATTTCTTCTGTTTCGGGGGAAAACAAACACCGCGTTACATAAAATATCTGTCCACAGTTCTTCCTCCTGCTGTGTTCGGCATGCTTGTAGTCTATTGTCTTAAAGACGTTGATTTTGCTACAGGAAATCATGGTTTGCCTGAAGCAGTAGGAGTTGTAATTACAGTCGTGCTACATTGTTGGAAGCGTCAAATGATGCTGTCCATTTTGGTGGTACGGCAGTTTATATGTTGTTAGTGCAGTTTGTGTTTACATAAAATGAGGCGCGAAAAATAAATAAGCAGTGCTTGCAAATTTTAATTTTGTGAGTGATAAGAGAAAACGGCGTAATGGATAACATATAAAAAGACTCCATTACGCCTATTTTTTTATTCGATGCTGTCTTCGTCTTGTTCAGAGCGAAATTCAAAAATCAATTCAGAAGCAGGTATATTACATTCTGAAAACAAACCGCGAAGTATATCGATTTTTGAAGCAGTGCTGTTTGATGTCCATACGTATATATTTGTGGCGAGTTCATGGTTATATGATCCAGAGGTCGTGTCGAATCCACATTTCTCATTAGCACATAGCCACTCTATTATAGCGCGTTTCTCAAGTAAAATTTGCCTGCACACTTGAATAAGCATATCTTTCCAATTGCTGACAGTATGTCTTACCCCAAGAAAAGTGTATGCTTGCAACTTCTTTCCTGTGAACTCAAAATCTTCGTCATCAAGAGATGCAGTTTCCGCTTCTTGCTTTGTAACATGAAAATTGCTTGTTGGCATTGGCCATAGTTTCTTTATCACAAGCAAAAGATCTTGTTGACGTTGTATCATTTCTGTTTCTGTCCATTGGTCGCAGTTTTTTACAAAATCATTTAAGCGGAAAGCACTATCTTTGAAACCCTTTTCCATGTTCTTTTTTTCTATAAAAGAAAGGTTGCTATATTGCGAATTGTATCCAGTCAGTGTTAGATTTGCCATTGTATGCAAGTATTGCTGGTGTATGCGTTCCCAATCATCACCTAATGATTTTTTCCATTTCTCTGATAATGTTTGAGGCATAATATGTTCAATTGTGATAGTCTTTTCTGTTAATTCCTTTACAATATCATGGCATTCGTTGTTGTCTCTGTTTTCTAAACGTTCCAAAATAAACATGCGCTGATCTGTTTGCATTTTATATATTTGGCGAGTTGCAAAATTTGCAGCCACTTCTTCGTCAGGAGGGAAAATAGAAGCACCAACTTTTTTAAGTAAAACGTATGCCAATATGTCTGGATATTCAGAAGTTTCTTTATTCTCTGTTGTGTTGAGGTAACGTAAAACATCTCTATGAAGTGTTGCAAAAACATTGTTAAGAGCGTTTGATGGTATGTTGCAGATGATTCTTCGAGCCCAATAAGATTCTATAAGTTCAAAAACTTTATATATGTCGGCTTCGGACATATTGTTCTGTGTAGCATAGTCAATGAATGCAATAAAAAAAGGATAAGCAACTGTTGGATCTAATGTTCGCAATTGATTAAATTTCCGATTTAACTTCTTTGTTCCTATTTGTGCAATTTTAATTTTATTGTATATGCTGGCGTAATAGTACAAGTCTTCAAGCAATGCCGCTTTGGTTATTCCGATATTTTCTGCGTAGTCCTTAAAAACAAAATATATTCTGTCAAGTTTTCCAATTTTACCTCGCTTTACAGTAAGGTAATCACGTACGAAGAAAGAAGGGTCATATTCTGTGAATTCTTCAATTGGATTCCAATAATGAGTATAAAGGTCATCTTGTTCCTCTGGAGACAACGACATTAGCAAATAATTTCTGATTTTGTCGGCTTCACTTAGATCTAAACCTGTAGAGTTAAGACTTTCGAAAATCAACTGTGGGTCATCGTCTTCGTCAAGGCGAATATTTATTACTTCGAGCTTTTTTATTGTTTCAAAAAGTTCATCAAGAGTTAATCCACAATGTGTTATTTTATCGTAAAAGAACTCGTAATTACGAGTAACATTTGAGCCTTTGATATATTTTTCTTCTGTTTGGTATAGCACTGCATCAAAAGCCTGCATATCTTTTTTTATAGGTTTTAATTTTACTTTTCTTTCGTCTGTTTGGTATTCATCAACAAGATAACGCTTAAAAATTTTCTCTGCTAATTTGTTGTCTGTAGCGTTTATCAAATTCTTTTTCTTTGCATTTACCATTGCAATGAGCATTAATGAGACGGTTGTAATACGTTGTTGTCCGTCAATAATATAACGATCTTCTGTCCCTGATTTTATGCTGGATACAATACTACCAAAGAAATGCTTTTTTCTGCTACTGTTATGAAGTTTCATTAAATCTTGAAATAGCTGATTGCAGTTTTCAACTTTCCAATCGTAATTGCGTTGATATAATGGAATAATAAACCTTTTGTCAGAACCGTCAAAAAATTTTATTAGTGGGTAGGCTTCGCCTTTCATAATGATTAAGTGTTTTATTTGCTTTCTTTAGTTATTTTACAAAAGTACGAAAGTTATTTCAAAATAAAACGCTCAAGCTGAAAAACTCTTTTGCAACTTATTTAATATTTTACTCGTGAAACCTTGTACAAAAAATGATTGGATCGTCGTTAGTTTTTATGTATTATCTTTATATATGGTGTGTATACGCTTTATGACAGGGAATAATAGGGACGTTTTATGACTTTCTGCGATTTCGTACAATAATCAATATGTTTCATACAACAGCAAAGCAATCGTGTATGCTGAAAAATGGGACATTTGTAAATTTGCGAAGAATTAGGAGGTGCTCATGGTTGATAATGCCAAGTTCAATTCTTGATTGGGCTCTTATTAACAGTAAAATGTGTCATTACTAACAGAAAAAAACAAAACTATGATTGACAAAGGAGATTACTTTCAGTTAGAACCGGGTGAAAAACTCCCTGATTCGGTAAAAAGTGCGCTTTTTATTATAGCTGACGGCAAAGAAGGAGGATGTCACGCGTACATAGACGTGGAAAACCACAAAACATATATTGTATGTGGAGAGGCTAAGTATTTAGGTTTTCGAGAAAAATCGGAAGAGGAAAGTATTAACGAGACATAGAACAATATCTGATTTTATCACGATAATCTTATTACAAGATTGTTTATTTAGAGAACAGACATCGTAAAATAAAATAATACGGTGAAACAAAGAATAAAGAAAAAGAGAACTTAAATACAAAAAGGTCGGTCTTCTGTGGAGTAATTTTTAATGCACTTGTATATTGGATTTTTTGTGATTTTTGAATAAGCTCGTGCATGCTCCGAAACACATAAGGCATCTTGTAAAAAATACAAGGCATATATTTTGAAATAAGTGCCTTGTATTTTAAAATATGTGCCTTATATTTTTGATGGTGATAAGTGGTTGATACACAATGGGCATTAAAAGCGGAAAATATGTGTTTGAAATTGCATTCTATCCTGCCTTGCTACTTAAAAAGAAGTTAATTTGTAGCTTTTAAGCTTCTTTTATTGTCAGTTTTTGCTTCAATGTAAAGCAAAATCATTATATTTGCAAAGTAAGAATTACCAAAAGGTCGTACTTGACCAACGAAATCGATGAAATTATTATATAGCATAAGGTCTTTATTCGGAATATTTATTTTTTCATCTTTACCCCTGTTGGGGCAGGCGCAGGATTTGATAGCGCGTCAGGCACCTGTTGATCGCCGTGTTAAAGCGGCTGATTCCGTATCTCTTAAATATTTGCTTAATGCTGAACGTAGCGAAGAAATAAACGGTCTTTACCCCGACTTCAATAATTCATCGGTACATAATTACAAAGGTGCTGTTGTTCCAGATTCTTTCCGCATTGACATGAGGCATTTTTGCATGCCGACTCCGTCGAGACAGGTAACTTCCGGCTATGGTTATCGTCCGGCTTTCAGAAGAGTGCATAAAGGACTTGATATAAAAGTTTATATAGGTGATACTATTAAAGCTGCATTCTCGGGAAAAGTGAGAATAGTGGACTATGAACGCGGAGGATATGGCAATTATGTTGTCATAAGACACAATAACGGTTTGGAAACAGTGTATGGGCATTTGTCCAAGCAGCTTGTAGAGGAAAATCAGACTGTAAAAGCAGGAGAACCGATAGGTTTGGGTGGAAACACGGGCATTTCTACGGGGTCGCATTTGCATTTTGAGTGTTTGTTCTTGGGAAAAGCCATTGACCCTGCCTTGCTTTTTGACTTTGAAAACCAAGATATTGTTTCCGATTATTATGTGTTTCACAACGATGCGGAATCAGGAGGCAAAAACTTTGCTTCCAAATCTGACAGGAACAAAGGTGAAGAGTCGAATGCTGCAAATGCTGTTGTTGACATAAAATATCATAAGGTAAAACGCGGAGATTCTTTGTATTCCATAGCTACAGAGTTGGGCACAACCGTAGAACGTCTGTGCTCGTTGAATCATATTTCCAAGCGTCAGCGTTTACGCCCCGGACAGATTCTGCGTTACGCGGAATAATCAAGAATAGCAATTATGGCTGATACTGTAAAACAATATAGGGAAGTAGTTGATTCTTGTCGCGAACTGTTTTTGCGAAAATTGGGAGACTATTCGCCTTCGTGGAGAATATTGCGTTTAACTTCCGTAACGGACCAGATTTTGAACAAAGCCAAGAGAATTCGTCAGATAGGGGAAAGCGGAGTGGCTTTGGTAAACGAAGGAGTAGAACCTGAGTTCGTGGGATTGGTGAACTACAGCATTATAGGTTTGATACAGTTAGAACTCGGACCGATACTTGAACCCGATTTAACCAACGAAGAGGCTATGGCTCTTTATGACAAGTATGCCAAAGAAGCTTTCGAGTTGATGAAGAAAAAGAATCACGATTATGATGAGGCATGGCGGGGCATGAGGATAAGTTCCATGACTGATTTGATACTTGTGAAGCTTTATCGCGTAAAACAAATAGAAGACCATAAAGGTAAGACCGATGTAAGCGAAGGCATTGCTTCAAATTATTTTGATATAATAAATTATGCTGTGTTTTCTCTTATAAAGCTCAGATATGAACCCAAGGCTTGATAAACGTGGAATAATAACGAATATTTGCAGCCTACTGTTGGCTGCAATTTTTGTTTTTTCGGGTTTTTCCAAAGCGGTGGATCCCGTGGGCGGAGCAATAAAAATAGGCGACTATCTTGCTCTTGCAGGAGTTAACACCTTGGGACACGAAACTGCTTTGGCAGTCTTGTCTATAATAGAGAGTACGGTGGAGTTTTTGTTGGGAGTGCATCTGCTAATGGGCATAAGGCGAAAGCTGACAGCAGTAATGACTTTGTTTCTCATGATGTTTATGACTGCCCTTACTTTCTATATGGCTTTGACAAATGCTGTTGTAGATTGCGGATGCTTTGGTGATGCGGTACATTTAAGTAACAAGGCAACTTTCATAAAGAATCTTATTCTGCTTGCTGCTTCAATAATTGTATTTACCGCTCCGTGCAAAATTACAGTTTGGATACGCCGCAAGAACCAATGGTTGGCACAGTCGTATGCTTTGTTGTTCGTTATGGGAATAAGTCTTTATTCGTATTATTCTCTTCCATTGGTAGATTATCGTCCTTACAGGGTGGGGCAGAATATAGCCGAGGCAATGAAAATCCCTGCAGATGCTCAGGCACCGGTATTTGAAACCAAATTTACTTTGGAAAAAAACGGAGAGCGAAAGACTTTTACTTTGGAAGATTATCCCGATAGTACTTGGAAATTCATAGATTCCGAGACAACTATGGTAAAAGCCGGCTATCAACCAGAGATAAGCGATTTTTCGCTCTTCACATTGAGTGGAGATGATGTTACGCATGAAGTATTAAGTGTAAAAGATTATGCGTTTTGGCTTGTTTTTCCAAGAATAGAAAATGCCGATAATGGCGTGATAGACGCGATAGAGGATTTGTATGACTATTGCCATCGCTATGGCTATAAACTGTACGGAATAACGGCATCGGACTCTTTGAGTATTTCTAATTGGCTGCACATGGCGGGGCTTTCTTTTACCTTTTACAATGCGGACGATGTGGCTCTCAAAACAATGATTCGTTCTAACCCCGGGTTGTTACTGGTTAAATCCGGGGTGATACTCAACAAGTGGAGCAAAAACAATATTCCTGACGAAGAAAAGTTGACTTCACGCATCGAAAAGTTATCTCTGATTAGCGGAAAAAGAAGTTATGGAATCAAACATACATTAAAATATCTGGTGGTCTTTATTATTCCACTAATATTTCTTACATTCGCAGATAAAATAAGGGCTGATCGGGCTAAAAGAAAAAACTCGAAAAGACAAAATAAAAATAAGAATATAATGAGAAAGAAAATTGTAGCAGGCAACTGGAAAATGAATCTGAACCTGCAAGACGGTGTTGCTTTGGCAAAAGAAATTAATGCAGCTTGTAAGGCTGAGAAACCTAATTGCGATGTTGTTATCTGTACTCCGTTCATTCATTTGGCAAGCGTAGCCGAAGTTTTGGATCAAGATGTTGTTGCTCTTGGTGCAGAAAATTGTGCAGACAAAGAAAAGGGTGCTTATACCGGCGAAGTTTCTGCAGAAATGGTAAAGAGCACCGGTGCACAATATGTAATTTTGGGTCATTCGGAACGTCGTCAGTATTACAATGAGACTGCTGAAATCCTTAAGGAGAAAGTTCTTCTTGCTTTGAAGAATGGTTTGAAAGTTATTTTCTGCTGCGGTGAAACACTTGAAGAACGCGAAGCCGGTAAAGAAAATGAGGTTGTTAAGGCAGAACTTGACGGTTCCGTATTCAATCTTTCGGCAGAAGAATGGAAGAATATTGTACTTGCTTACGAACCTATCTGGGCTATAGGTACAGGTAAAACTGCGACTTCGGACCAGGCAGAAGAAATGCTTGCTTATATTCGTTCTATTGTTGCTGAAAAATATGGCAAAGAAGTTGCTGACGATACAACAATTCTTTATGGCGGAAGCTGCAAACCTTCAAATGCCGCAGAACTTTTCGGAAAGCCTGATATTGACGGCGGTTTGATTGGTGGTGCTTCTTTGAAGGCTGCTGATTTCAAGGGGATAATTGACGCTTGGAAGAAGTAATATAATAATAAATATAAAGCCGCTCCTTGTGATTTCTGAGTTGCAAGGAGCGGTGTTTTGATTTTATATGAAGAGGCGACTTTTATTGTTTTGGGCTTTGCTGCCAATGATTGTTTTTGCACAAACCGGATTTGTGGAAAAAGTGCAAAAGTCTTCGGAAGGTTGGGGTAAGGTCTGTATAAATCAGGAATCTCGTCTGACAAGACTGCTTAATGGCGATACCGTAATAGTACAGGAAAAGAAAGTAGAAGAAAAGAACGTTAATTCGGAAAAGCATAAGATTGACGCAAAGAAAGACGAAGAAAAAGTGTCTGTCGACAGTTCTGAAGCAAACGGTTCTGTTCGTCCGGTAAAGATGAAGCGCTATAAGATAAGCGGCTATAGAATTCAGATATATGCAGGAAATAATTCCAGAAATTCTCGTGTAGAAGCAGAACGGGCTGCACAACGTTTCAAAGGATTCTTTCCTAAAGTACCGGCATATACACACTTTTATCCGCCACGTTGGGTTTGCCGCGTAGGTGATTTCAAAACTGCGGAACAAGCTACGGCGTTTATGAGTCAGATACAGCATTTAAAAGCTTTTCCAGGACTTATAGTCGTAAAGACCGCGATTCAAGTTGCTTATCGCAGCGATGTGAGTGAATAAATCAAAGATTATCATTAATGGGAAAATTATCACAGCAAGAAATAGAACAAGAACTGCAAAAAAATGTAAGGAGAACTCTTGAATTGATAGGAGAAGATCCTCAACGCGAAGGTTTGCAGAGAACGCCATTGCGTGTATCGAAGGCTTTGCAGAAACTTACGTGTGGTTACGATATGGATCCTCAAGCCGTGCTCAATGCAGCAAAGTTCAAGGAAGACTATTCACAAATGGTTGTTGTAAAAGACATAGATTTTTTCTCTTTGTGCGAGCATCACATTCTTCCTTTTTATGGCAAGGCACATGTGGCATATATTCCTAACGGCTATATTACGGGATTGAGCAAGATTGCAAGAGTCGTTGATATATTTTCTCACCGCCTGCAAGTGCAGGAAAGAATGACGTGCCAAATAAAAGAATGTATTCAACAGGCTCTTAATCCACTGGGGGTAATGGTTGTTCTTGAGGCACAGCACATGTGTATGCAAATGCGAGGAGTTGAAAAGCAACATTCTGTTACGGTAACGAGTGATTTTACCGGAGCTTTCAATCAATCCAAGACAAGAGCGGAATTCTTGGAGCTTATAAAAATAAAGCATTCCAATCAATAAAATCCTATCAAACACCTTTCTGAATGAATACTGCTAAGTTATTAAAATCATTTGTCTTTGTGCTTTTGTCGGGGCTTTTACCATGTGTCGTAAATGCTCAAATAAATGACGATCCCGACAAGAAATATGCTGCCGAGCTATTAAAACCAGGAACAGAGGCTCCGAATTTTAAGTTGAAAACACCAGAAGGTAGAGATTTGAGCTTAAGTTCTTTCAAGGACAAGTATGTTGTTCTAGACTTTTGGGCTTCGTGGTGCCCCGATTGCCGTAAAGACATTCCTGAAGTGCAGCGAATGTACAATAATTTCCATGCAAAAGGTGTAGAATTTGTTGGTGTGTCTTTTGATACCGATAAAGAAAAATGGGCATCGGCTTTGCGCAAGTACAATATTGTTTATCCTCAGGGCAGTGAACTGATAAAGTTTCACGATACCAAAATTTCAAAGGATTATGGAGTAAAATGGATTCCTTCATTATATCTTATTGCTCCCGATGGTAAGGTTGTGCTTTCCACCGTATTGTCTTACAAATTGGAAAAAACACTCACGGAACTTTTGGGAGGAAACAAAACAGTTGCCGGAATGACAGAAAAAGTTGTTATTGGCGGAAGTAAAGGAAAGCTGTCTGCCATAATTCAAAGACCGGAGGTAAAAAACGGAGAAAAGATACCTATGGCTGTTCTTATGCACGGTTTCGGTGATAACAAAAACAGTCGTTTGCTACACTTGCTGGCTGATTCGCTTCTGAATTGCGGAATTGCTTCAATAAGATTTGACTTTAACGGTCATGGAGAAAGTGAAGGCGATTTTTCCGAGATGACAGTTTTGAACGAGATAGAAGATGCCAAGAGTGTTTACGGTCATGTTAAGGCTTTACCGTATGTTTCGGACATTTTGTTTGCCGGACATTCGCAGGGAGGAGTGGTTGCAGGTATGGCTGCAGGCGAATTGGGCAAAGACAAAGTGAAAGGAGTTGTTTTATATGCTCCGGCTGCGGTTTTGCGTGATGATGTTATCAGAGGAAATACGTTTGGTGCGATGTATAACCCGCTTGATCCTCCTGAATTTGTGCAGATAGGCGATAAGAAATTGGGACGTAATTACATTACAACAGCTTTTGATTTACCTATATATGAGACTTCTGCCAAATATTTAGGCAAGGCATGTATCATTCACGGCAATGCAGATAGAATTGTGCCATATACATATGGCGAACATTACCATGAAATATGGAACGAAAGTGAACTTCATGTTCTTAACGGATATGATCATGGCTTTTCGCAAAACGAATATAGAGCTGTGAGTATTGCAACTGATTTTATGCAGAAAGTAATAAACGAAAAGTAATATTTCCTTTCATAAATTGGAGACAAGCCTATGAAGAAAACTTTGTTTACGATTGCGTTGCCGGAAGAAAAAATTTGTTTGCCGGAGTCTGATGACATAAAAGTGGTAGTAACGAAAGTAGGTAAGGCTTGTTCTGCGTACTTTCTGATTAAGGCTTTGTATGAATATAAGCCGGATATTGTTATAAATATCGGAACTGCCGGAACATTCAACATGAATGTAGGAGACATCGTTGTTTCTAACCGTTTTTATGACCGCGACCTCGCGCCATTGACTATAGAGGGAGTTGTAAGCGAGATAAATTCTTGTAGTAACGTTTCGCTTCCTTCTTTGTTGAGCAACAAGGAGGTATTTGATGATTTCGTGGTAAACACGGGAGATGATTTTGTTACAGAAACAGCGGATATTGTTGGTCATGCCATAGATATGGAAGCTTTTGCCCAAGCCATGGTTTGCAATGAAGAGCACGTGCCGTTTATGGCGGTAAAGTATATTACCGATAAGATTGGCGAGAACAGCGTGAAGATTTGGAACGATAAACTTGCCGATGCTCGTAACGCTTTAGAGTGTTATACGAATAGATATATTTTGCCATTTATAAAGTTGTAGGCTTTTCGAAAAAAAACATAAGGCACTTTGTGAAAAATACAAGGCATTTATTTCAAAATATAAGGCACATATTTTAAAATATGTGCCTTATATTTTTTGCGTTTGCAAGTGTCTGTAGTACAATGTCATACAAACGCCGTTTTTTCGACCCGAAAACGGCGTGGAAAATTGTCTGATTTATAAATAACTGATGAATTTTCGGCAAAAAAGATGTAGAAAGATGTCTTGTGTCGGTATTTTATTACATTTGCAGTGCAAAAGCCATTTCCTGTTATGGAAATGATTTTATTTTGTGTGGAATAAACCAATTTACTTATAAAAGATATGAAGCGAACAATTATTGCATTAGCGGCATTAATGGCATTTTCCATGTCTGATATTAATGCCGATGATGTTTTTAAGCAAGAACGCAGCCGATGGCTCGAAATTGCAGAACAATCCAAGCCCAAACTGCATAGAACTGTAGTTTATCCCAAATCCATTGTCAAGGCTGTTAAAGACAATTCGGCATTCCAAGGTTGGAGATACGAACCTACAGGAAAACCGGAGGATGTTTTCAAAAGCAATTTCAGACAGGTAAGAAGTGTAACCTTTGATCTTGGCAGACATGCGGTGGGATATTTGTCATTACATTTCAAAACTCTCACAAATTGTCAGGATGCTCCCATAAGAGTTAAGGTGTTTTGTGGAGAGTTACCGGCAGAGTTAAACACGGATATGCCTGAAAATTGGACTGCAGGCTTGAGTCGTGCTTGGATGCAGGATGAAATTTTGACGGTGGAGCAGATGGATACAACGGTAACTCTTGCAAGGCGTGTGGCATGTCGTTATATTAAGATTGAATTATTGGCGGAATCATACGGATTTGACTTTGCTCTTGACGGATTATCGTTTACGGCGGAAACTTCTGCTCAAACCGACCGTTTAAGTCTGCCGCAGACATGTTCTCCTCAAATACGTAAGATACGCGAAGTGGCTGTCAATACTCTGCAAGAGTGTATGCAAACGGTATATGAGGACGGACCTAAGCGCGATCGCCGTCTGTGGCTTGGAGATTTGTATTTGGAATCACTGGCAAACATGTACTCTTTTCAAACACACGATTTGACCCGTCGCTGCTTGTATCTGTTTGCGGGACTGTCAGCAGAAAATGGGATTATATATGCCAACAGTTTTGAAACTCCCAAACCACATCCGCAATATGCCTGCTATTTATTACCGTATAACCTGCTGTTTATTTCCACATTGCTTGAATATGTCAATGCTACGGGAGATATGAAAACCGGCAGAGATTTGTGGAAAGTGGGGAAGCGGCAGTTGGACGATGCAATAGAATATGTTGATGCGAATGGCATGTTTAATACGGCTCATCGCCCGACATGGCTGTTTTTTGACTGGCGTGAAGGATTGGATGTCAATGTTTGCATGCAGGGTGCTATGATATTCGCTCTAAATCAAATGACAGAACTCACGCAACGTTTGGGAATAAAAGAAGATGTGAGCAAATGGAAAAAACTTGAGACGCTCATGAAGAATTATGCTCGCAAAAATATGTATAATTCGTCCCGTCGTGTTTTCCTATCCGGCAAGGATAATCAGTTTTCTGTGCTTAGTCAGGTTTGGATGATCAAATCCGGTGTCATTTTCGGAAAGAAAGCTCAAACCGCTCTCCGTTCTGCTTTGGCTTCTGCAGAATCTGTAAAACCGGGTACGCCTTATGCAACGCATTATGTTATTGATGCAATGCTTATAAGCGGCATGAAAGACGAAGCGCGAAAGTATCTTGAAGACTATTGGGGCGGAATGGTAAGAAAAGGAGCTGATACATTCTGGGAGGCATATGATCCTAATGATGATTTTATCTCGCCTTATAATTTTTCTCCTCTAAACAGCGCCTGCCATGCGTGGAGTTGCACTCCCGTATATTTCATACACAAATATCCCGAAGTATTTCAAAAGGGAAATTAAGAAAAAGCATGCCGAAAGAAGGCGGTTACGAAACTCGTAACCGCCTTCTTTTATTTTATATAATAAGTTTATTTAGAAAGATTTGCTATCGTAGCAATCATTGTGGCAATTGAAGCAAGTCCGGTTCCTATAGACAGCCATTGCGCAATGGCATTTCCGTTGGCTTTGGGCTTGCTCGGCACAACTATTTCACAACCCGGTTCGGGTTTAACACCATTTCCTGCTTTTGCCACCATGCCATTCATATATACTATATAGGTATGGCTCTTCTTGGAACGCAGTCCGTATCCTCCGGCCTGGTTAACGTATTTTCTAACGCTGTTCCCTTTATGATACGGAACAGTATTGGGATACATAACATTTCCGGAAACTCTTACAGTATTGGTGTATTGCGGAATTTGAAGCACATCTCCTTCGCGAAGTACTATGTCATATTCGCTTCCCGGATTGGCAAGTGCTTTGTCAAGTTCTATTCCGACACTATATGTATCGCCTAATTTCACTTTGGCAAGCGAGATGGAGTCTTCTCCCGTAGCAGATTGTTGTGCAACCTTTAGAACAGATTCCATACGGGCACGCTCTGCACTGTTCATCTTTCTTTCAAGTCTTGCTCCGCGAACATATCCCATTTTAGTTACACCGCCGGCTTTATTTACAAGGTCGCTCAGACGTTCTGTCTTTTTTGCCAATGTATAAACTCCGCGATATGTAATTTCTCCGTCAACGTAAACATTTTGCTGTACATTGTATTCAGGACTTATTCTTACATATACTTCGTCGTAAGGTTTAAGCTTGAAAGAACTGTCTCCATTGATTACGAAACCATCTTTAAGGGAGAATGTAAAAGTTTGAGCCAACTGGTCGCTGCTTTCTGTGGATGCAGGATTGTTTATTCGGCGTGAAACATCAATTTTAGCCGTGGAAGCGTTGTCTTTTAAGCCTCCTGCCTGCAGAATAAAGTCTTCTAGCGTTTCGTTTTCTGCATATTCGTAAGTTCCGGGGTAGAAAACTTCTCCGAATATAGATATTTTGCGGTCTTTGATTCTGTCTTTTACAGAAGGAACAAACAAAACATCGCCATTTCTAATGGGAATATCAGCAACTTTGCCGCTTAAGATTCCTTCTATGTCCACACTCTTTGCTTCAAGTGTGCGGTCAGCTTTAAGACGATGAAGAACTGCGTGAGTCTTGAAAGCGTCTTCGGTAACTCCTGATGCAGCTTCAATCAGTTGCTTAATCGTTGTAATATTTGTTCCAACGTTATACATGCCGGGACGGAATACTGCTCCTTTTACTTCTACCATATTGGAGTAGCGATTTATTACGCTGTCAACTGTTACAGAATCGGCATCTGCCAATCGGAATTCATTTGTTTCAAATTCATTTACATTAAAAACGGAATATTCAGCTCCGTCCTTGCGCATAACTCTTACCGACTTTTTATAAGCATCTCCTGTAAATCCTCCAGAATATCTTAAAAGAGATGCAAGACTTTCGTTTCGTTTCATTTCGTAATACATCGGACGCTTTACTTTTCCGCTAATATTTACGAGACAATCGTAAGGACCAACAACGATAACGTCTCCGTCGTTCATGCGAATATTTCCGCTCATTTTTCCGTTGAGTATATAATCATATATATCAACGTTGCTCATTAGTTTTCCCTTTCTGTAAACTTTTATGTCTCGAAGAGTTCCTATATCGCTTATACCTCCCGCCATGTAAAGCGCATGAAATACAGAAGCAAATGCAGAGAGTGTGTAAGTTCCGGGAGCTTTTACTTCACCCATGACGTTTATTGTGATTGTTCTGCTTTGCCCCAAAGTCATTTTTATTTTAGACGAACGGTATCTGCTGCCGAGTCTGGAACGTATTAATGCGTTTGCTTTTGAGATACTAAGCCCGCCTATTTCAATAGGTCCGAAACCTTCTACGGTGATAGTTCCGTCGGGAGACACTTCTTGATTCAGAGATTTTTGTGAAGCTCCCCAAATATCAATTATAACATTGTCGCCTGGACCAACAACGTAGTTCTGAGGCGTGGCAATATTCATGTTGGGTTCAAAACTAAGCAACTTGTTGTTGAAAATGTCGCGTCCGAAAACCTTTTTACGGTATTTCGCGAGACGTTCTTCTACAAGTAAATCAACACTGTCAAGGTATAATTTTCCAAGTTCCGTGGACATTTCTACATATTCGGGATCGTTTTCGTCATAAGTATGTTCGTAGTCCACTTTGTTGGTGTTGTAAGATTCTTTACGTCCGTTGGTCATGAGTTCTCCATCATCATCAGCTTTACCTTTTTTGCTTTTGGCGTTTTTATTTCGCAAACGGCTTTGAGCGTATGTGGAATTTCCCAAGTCTTTTGCGTTCATGACTTCGTTACCTTCCTGTATTTTCTTTTGTATGGAACGAATCTGGTCAATCTTCACACCTCTTTGCATAAGGTGAGTAACGATTTGCGAACGTGGTGTGCCGCGTTCCTGTTCGCGAACCACGTAATCTATTATTTGTTTGTCCGTCATTCCGCTTTGAGCCATTATTTCAATGGCTGAAGAGAATGTGAATATTGCCAGTAAGAAAAGAATCTTTTTCATTTGCGGTATGGTAGATTTACATCAATTGTGCTTTAATTTGTTTATTTATAACGTACCCAAGTCTTTATTATTATTTCGGATAAGACTGATTTCAATAAGAAAGTCCGGAACTGTGAAGTGTTTGCCACAGATTCGGACTTTTTATTAGCGTATTTGTGTTTTACTCTTCGGCGTTTTCAACATCGTTCATGTCGTCTTCGGCTTTGGGATTGCCGCGTAGGAATTCAACAACTTTGTTTTCCACATCCTGACGGAACTCCGGGTTATCTTTCAGAAGATTCATGACAGAGTCGCGACCCTGACCTATTTTGGTATCGCCATAGCTGAACCACGAACCGCTCTTTTTAATTATATCGTTTTCTATAGCCACATCTATGATTTCGCCAATGCGCGAAATTCCTTCGCCGAAAATCATATCGAATTTACAAACACGGAATGGGGGAGCAACTTTATTCTTCACGATCTTCACGCGTACCTTGTTTCCGTAAACCTTATCGCCGGTTTTCAGAGCTTCCGACTTACGTATGTCCAAACGAACCGAAGCGTAGAATTTCAGAGCGTTACCACCGGTTGTGGTTTCAGGATTGCCGTACATAACTCCGATTTTCTCACGCAACTGATTTATGAAAATACACGTGGTTTTTGTTTTGCTTATTACAGAAGTGAGTTTTCTGAGAGCCTGACTCATGAGTCTTGCCTGCAGACCAACTTTGTTTTCGCCCATAACTCCTTCTATTTCGGCTTTAGGAGTTAGCGCAGCCACAGAATCTATAACAATAAGATCAATAGCCGCTGAGCGAATTAATTGGTCGGCAATATCAAGAGCCTGTTCACCGTTATCGGGTTGCGAAACAAGCAAATCGTCAACTTTAACTCCGAGCTTTGCTGCATAAAAACGGTCAAAAGCGTGCTCTGCGTCTATAAAAGCGGCTATTCCTCCCTGTTTTTGAGTCTCTGCTATGGCATGGAGGGCAAGTGTTGTCTTACCGGAACTTTCAGGACCGAAAATTTCAACAATTCTTCCGCGCGGATAACCGCCTACGCCAAGAGCAGCATCAAGCAAAATGCTACCGCTCGGTATTACCTCTACTTTTTCTATATGCTCATCTCCAAGGCGCATTATAGTGCCTTTGCCAAAGTCCTTTTCTATTTTGGCCATTGCAGCATTCAGAGCTTTCAGTTTCTCTGAATTTGCAGCAGGCGTTTCTTCGTTAATTTTTTTCACCATGATATATCGGCTTTGTGCCTTGTATGTTTTGTTAGTTAATAGTACAAAGTTAAGAATAAAATTCAATATGCCAAACTGAAAATATGTAAGGAGCGAATAAAGGGTTTAGATAAACAGATCATGGAAAAATTGTAAGCCGGAAAAACTACGTAAAAGCGATTTTTTTAGAAACAGATTAGACATGTAAAAAAACATAAGGCACTTAATTAAAAATACAAGCCATATATTTTAAAATATGTGCCTTGTATTTTAAAATATATGGCTTATATTTTTTGTTGTCTTAAGCATTTGAAACTGCGCGACTTATAAAAGCCTCTAAAAACCTTGAAAAACAGAGCAAAAATCGCTTGTAAAAAAAACGGCGGTTACACTACGCATAAAACGTAAGCTGCAACCGCCGCACGACACAGAAATATTACGATAGAGTAATGTGCCAGATAATTAAAACAAATTAGCGTATGAACAGGAGTTCGCGATATTTCGGAAGCTCCCACATCTTGTCGCTTACAATCAACTCAAGTTTGTCAATGTGATAGCGGATGTCATCGAACATAGGTACAACTGTGTCATGATATGCCACGGCTTTTTCGCGGTTATCCTCAATGCGGTTTGCCACTTTGCGTGCCTCGATCATTGCATGAACTTTATCTTCGATATATGCAGTATGTTTCGAAATTTTATCTATGAGCTCCAAATCTTTCTTTGAGTCTTCCGCATAGCGGTCTGCAGGGAGAATCTGTTTTAACTTGAATGCGTTGTCAACAAGTTGGGTCTGATATTGTGTGGCAACAGGTATAATCATGCTCATGGCAAGGTCGCCAAGCACACGGCTTTCTATCTGCACTTTCTTGGTGTATGTTTCCCATTTCACTTCGTTACGTGCTTCAAGCTCTTTCTTGGTCATTACGCCCGTGCTCTCAAACATATTAACGGAAGATTCGGAAAGATAATTATCATAAATAACGGGGACGGAACTTTCGCAGTCCAATCCGCGACGTTTGGCTTCTTCAACCCATTCATCGCTATATCCATTGCCTTCGAAATGTATGGCTTTGGTTTCCTTGATGATTTCCTTGAGAACTTCAAGTATGGCTGCGCTCTTTTCTTCGCCTTGGGCAATGCGGGCATCAACAGCTTTCTTAAAATTTTCCAACTGTTCTGCAACTGCAGTGTTGAGAACTATCATGGCAGCGGCACAGTTTGCCTGTGAACCAACAGCACGGAATTCAAAACGGTTACCGGTAAATGCGAACGGAGAAGTGCGGTTACGGTCTGTATTGTCAACAAGCAGTTCGGGAATGCTCGGTATGTCCATCTTCATTCCGTGCTTCTTGCTGAAATTGGTCATATCCTCGTCATCGCTCTTTTCGATATGATCGAGAATACTTGTGAGCTGCTCGCCAATGAATGAAGAAATGATTGCGGGAGGTGCTTCGTTTGCGCCAAGACGATGTGCGTTGGAAGCACTCGATATACTTGCCTTCAAGAGTCCGTTGTGATGATAAACAGCGGCAAGCGTATTTACAATGAAAGTAACGAATCGCAAGTTGTCGATGTCGGTTTTACCCGGCGACATAAGTCCAATACCCGTATCTGTTCCGAGCGACCAGTTGTTGTGTTTTCCGCTACCATTAATGCCCTTGAACGGCTTTTCGTGAAGCAGAACACGGAAGCCGTGGCGACGTGCGATGTTGCGGATAAGTGCCATGATAAGCATGTTGTGGTCGTTGGCAAGATTGCACTCTTCAAACACAGGTGCCAATTCAAACTGGTTGGGGGCAACTTCGTTATGACGAGTTTTAACGGGAATTCCAAGTTTCAAAGCTTCAATTTCCAATTCCTTCATGAATTGAACAACACGAGGAGGAATGGCTCCGAAGTAATGGTCTTCCAACTGCTGGTTCTTTGAACTTTCGTGTCCCATCAGTGTGCGTCCTGTAAGAAGAAGGTCGGGGCGTGCAGCGTATAAGCCTTCGTCTACAAGAAAATACTCCTGTTCCCAACCAAGATAAGAATAAACTTTCTTGACATCAGGATTGAAATAATGGCAAACGTCAACTGCAGCTTTGTTAACTGCGCGAAGAGCTTTCAATAGAGGAGCTTTGTAGTCAAGACATTCTCCGGTATATGCCACAAAGATTGTGGGGATGTAAAGAGTATCATCAACAATGAAAGCCGGTGAAGAAGGATCCCATGCAGAATATCCGCGTGCTTCGAAAGTATTACGTATTCCACCACTTGGAAAAGAAGAAGCATCGGGTTCCTGCTGAACGAGAAGTTTGCCTGTAAATTCTTCTATAACACCGCCACGTCCGTCCGGTTCAACAAAGGCATCGTGCTTTTCGGCTGTACCTTCTGTAAGCGGAGAGAACCAATGGGTGTAGTGTGTGGCTTTCATTTCAATAGCCCAACGTTTCATGCCTTCAGCCACAGCATCTGCAATGGCGCGGTCTAAGACACCGCCGTTTTCAATAGTGTCAGTAAGCTTGCGGAAAATTTCTTTGGGAAGATAACGACGCATCTTCTCTTTGTTGAACACGTTCTTTCCGAAATATTCGGAAGGACGTTCCGCAGGCTGTTCGACTGCTACCGGCTTTTTGCTGAAAGCCTCTTCTACTACTTTGAATCTCAATGTTGACATAATCTTGTAGTTTTATGAGTTTTGGTTATGTTTTTATTTTTCCTTTAGATACTTATCAATTTTGCATGCTGTTTCGCGTCCCGAAGCCATGGCTTTAACCACAAGCGTCGCTCCGTTTTTGGCATCTCCTGCAACAAATACGTTTTGGGGAAACTCGCGTTCTGGGTTACGTAGGAATCCCATGGCGAGAAGCACCATATCAGTATTGAATATTTCTTTCTTTCCTGTGGGAATCATTTGGGGACGACTGCCATCTGTTGGTTTTGACCATTCTATTTCTTCGAGTTCTGCGCCTACTACATGACCATCTTTACCAATGAAATTATTGGTGTTAATAAGCCAACGGCGTGTACATCCTTCTTCGTGCGAGGAAGTTGTCTTGAAAATTCTCGGCCATTCTGGCCAAGGAGTAGCAGGATTGTATTCAACAGGAGGCTTGGGCATGATTTCTATTTGAGTAACGCTCTTGGCTCCCTGACGAATGCAAGTTCCTATGCAGTCTGAACCGGTATCACCGCCACCGATAACAAGAACGTTTTTGCCTTTTGCATTAACCAATTCGTCTGAAGAGAAACTGACTCCTGCAAGAATACGGTTCTGCTGTGAAAGAAGTTCAAGCGCGAAATACACACCTTTTAATTCTCGTCCCGGAACTTTTAAGTCTCTCGGAGTAGGAGTACCTATACAGATGCAATAAGCATCGAAACCTTCGGGAAGACGCTCGGGATCAATCTCTGCGTTCATTACGAAATGGATTCCTTCGGCTTCGAGAATTTTCATTCGGCGGTCAATGACAGTTTTGTCAAGTTTGAAATTCGGAATGCCGTATCTCAAAAGTCCACCGGCAGATTCGTTCTTATCAAAAAGTGTTACATCGTAACCTTTGTGATTAAGTCTGTTTGCACAAACTAATCCCGCAGGACCGGCACCGATTACGGCAACGCTTTTACCATTACGTTTTATTTCCTTCGGCTCTATATAGTTTTCACGAAAAGCTGCCTCTATTATTGCAGCTTCGTTTTCTCGAACGGTAACAGGCTCGTGGCACGAAAGATTTAGCACGCAACTTTTCTCACAAAGTGCCGGACAAACTCTCCCTGTAAATTCAGGAAAATCGCAAGTCTCTGACAAAATTTCATATGCGTCTCTCCATTTTCCTTTATATAATGCATCTTGCCATTCCGGCTGACGGTTACCAAGTGGACAAGCCCAATGGCAAAAAGGAACTCCGCAAGCCATGCAACGTGATGCTTGTAAACGGCGGTCGTGCGTGTTTAGAGTTTGTTCAACTTGACTGAAGTCGTGTATTCTTTCGTGTATTGGACGATAACCGGCTTCTTTACGATGTATGGTTAAAAATGCTTTGGGATCTCCCATGATTTTTCTTTCTTTTTATTGTCTGTTTTATGAACAGATAGTTGTTAAAATTCTGTTTGAACTGCTGCTACTTTTTCTTGTAGTTTCTTCATCTTTTCTTCTTGTAGAACCTTGATATATTCTATAGGCACTACTTGAATGAATTGCTCTACATACTTATTCCAGTTATCAAGCATCTTGTGAGCAAGTTCGCTACGTGTATACATATAGTGTTTGCGGACAAGATCTTTCAACTCTTTGTTTGAAACAGAGTCCTCTATAAGCGAGAGCTCAACAGAATCCATATTGCAAAAATAGTCAAAGTTTTCGTTGTAGTTCCACACGTAAGCAATTCCGCCGCTCATTCCGGCTGCAAAATTCTTTCCTGTAGGACCTAATACAACAACTCTACCTCCTGTCATATATTCGCAGCAGTGGTCTCCCACACCTTCTATAACAGCCGTTGCTCCGGAATTTCTTACTGCGAAACGTTCTCCTGCGCGTCCTGCAATATAAACTTCTCCTGAAGTTGCTCCGTAAAGGAGAGTGTTACCTGCAATTGTATTTTTTGATGCTTCAAAAGTACTTCTCAAAGAAGGCATGACAGATATAACGCCTCCGCAAAGTCCTTTGCCTAGATAATCGTTTGCTTCGCCTTCGAGAGTGAAATCAATGCCTTTTTCTAGGAATGCACCGAAACTTTGCCCTGCCGAACCACGGAATTTTACATTAATTGTATGGTCAGGCAAACCTTCGCCGCCCCATTTCTTTGCAACAGTTCCCGAAAGCATTGCTCCTACGGCACGGTCAGTGTTTTTAATAACACGGTCAAGCGACATCTCGCTCTTGTTGTCTATAGCGTCTTTTAGCTTGGCTATCAAATCTACATCGATAACATTGTCAATGTTGTGGATTTGTGGAATAACTTTATGTATTGCCGCTCCGTTTTCTTTAGACGGCATATAAAGGAGTTTGCTGAAGTCAAGAGAATTACCGTTGATACATTTTGTGTCTTTGCGTACAATTAAATCAGCACGACCGATAATTTCTTCCATTGAAGTGAAGCCCATTTCGGCAAGATATTCGCGAACTTCGGTTGCAAGGAATTTGAAATAGTTTACAATATATTCGCTTCTTCCGATGAAACGTTTGCGAAGTTCTTCGTTTTGTGTTGTAACACCCATGGGACAAGTGTTTGTATGACATTTTCTCATCATTACACATCCCAAAACAATCAGAACACTTGTAGCAAATCCAAATTCTTCTGCACCGAGAAGTGCCATGAGAATTACATCACGACCGGTTTTCAACTGACCATCCACTTGAAGTTTTACCTGACCTCTAAGACCGTTTTTTACGAGTGTTTGCTGTGTGTCGCTTAGTCCGAGCTCCGGTGAAATTCCTGCGTAGTAAATTGAAGAACCCGGTGAAGCTCCCGTTCCTCCATCAGCTCCTGAAATAGTAATCAAATCAGCTTTGGCTTTTGTAACGCCCGCAGCAATAGTTCCTACTCCAGACTCTGCAACGAGTTTCACGCTTATCATTGCGCTTGGGTTTACGTTTTTGAGGTCAAATATCAATTGCGCAAGGTCTTCTATGGAGTAAATATCATGATGTGGCGGAGGGGAAATAAGAGAAATTCCTGGAATCGAATGACGTACTCGTGCAATGATTTTATCTACTTTATAACCCGGCAACTGTCCTCCTTCTCCCGGTTTTGCTCCTTGGGCAATTTTTATCTGTATTTCATCAGCGTTTACAAGATATTCAGCAGTTACACCGAAGCGTCCAGAAGCTACTTGCTTAATAGCACTTCTTAAAGAAGTCCCATCTGCTTGCGGTTTGAAACGGTCGGAATCTTCACCGCCTTCTCCCGTGTTGCTGCGGCTATGGATCGAGTTCATTGCCAAAGCTATTGCTTCGTGAGCCTCTTTGCTTAGCGCACCGAAACTCATGGCTCCAGTTACGAAGCGTTTCATTATACTTTCGATAGGTTCCACTTTGTCTATCGAAATAGGATTGCGTTTGAAATCAAAGAAGTCGCGTATAAATATAGGAGCTTCCTTGTGGTCTGAAAGATTGGTAAACTCCTTGAACTTTTTATAGCTTCCGGTTCTTGTTGCAAGTTGAAGCGTACGAATTGTATCGGGATTCCATGCGTGTTTGTTGCCACCTTTACGGAAACAATATTCTCCGGTGAAATCAAGTCTGCCGTCTTTGTTTTCAAAGCCATAGTCATGCATGATTTTATAATCACGAGCTATTTCTTCAAGACCAATACCGTCAATAGGCGAAGGCATTCCACCGAAGTATGTGTCGCTAAGTTGTTTGCCGAGACCGATAGCTTCGAATATTTGTGCACCACGATACGAACGTATGGTGCTTATACCCATTTTGCTCATTATCTTAAGCAATCCCTTGCGAACCGCTTTTATATAATTGCTCTCGGCTGTGTTGTGGTCAAGTTGGATTTCCTTGCGTTTCACAAGGTCGTCTATAATGGCGAATGCCATGTACGGGTTGAGTGCACTTGCTCCGAATCCGAGCAGAAGGGCTGCGTGTTCTGTTTCACGTACTTCTCCGCTTTCCACAATGATTGCGGTTTGTACCCGCTTGCCTACAGAAATAAGATAATGATGAACTGCCGAAACTGCAAGCAACGAAGGTATAGGAGCATGGCTTCCGTCAATGTCGCGGTCGGTAAGAACTATGTAGTTTACGCCGTTATCCACAGATTTTTCTGCTTCCAAGCATAAGTGCTCTATAGATTTTTTCAAACCTTCTGCACCTTCGTTCACGTCAAACAACATCTTGAGTTTTTCCGTCTTGAAACCTTTGTAGCGTATGTTGGTCAAGAGGTCAAGTTGAGTGTTTGTCAGAATAGGATAGGGCAGACGAACCATTTTGCAATGCTGCTCGTTAGGAACAAGTATGTTCATACCCACTGCTCCGATGTATTCCGTAAGACTCATTACTAATTCCTCGCGAATCGGGTCAATGGAAGGGTTGGTTACCTGTGCGAATTGCTGACGGAAATAATTGAAAAGTAATTGCGGTTTTTCCGACATAACTGCCAAAGGTTTGTCGTTACCCATTGACATAGTAGGTTCTTTGGCATCTTTTGCGTATGAAGCAATAAGCTTTTCAACATCTTCTTGCGTAAATCCGAACACACGTTCTTTTTCACGCAAATTTTCTACACTGCTTCCGATATGTCTTCCGCTTTTCAGCTTATCGAGTTCGATTCTGTTTTCATGAAGCCAGGTGCGATAGGGGAATTCGTCGGCGAGCTGCTTTTTCAGTTCCTCATCGTGTATAACTTTTCCTTCCTGTGTGTCAACCAAAATCATCTTTCCCGGTTGCAGGCGTCCTTTTTCTTCTACGTCCTGAGGAGGTATGTCCAAAACTCCGACTTCTGAGGAAACAACCATCATACCTCCCTTGGTTATGACATATCTTGCAGGACGAAGTCCGTTACGATCAAGCATTCCGCCTGCGTATCTGCCATCACAGAAAAGCAATGCAGCAGGTCCGTCCCACGGTTCCATTAATATTGAATGGTATTCATAGAATGCTTTCAAATCTTCACTGATAGGATTCTTTGCATTGAAAGATTCCGGAATAAGCATAGCCATTGCATGAGGAAGTGAAAGACCTGAAGCCACAAGAAATTCGAGAACGTTGTCAAGCGATGCGCTGTCGCTCATGCCTTCCTGAACAATGGGTTTCAAATCTTTTATGTCGCCGAGCGCTGGCGTGGACAATACGCTTTCGCGAGCTTTCATCCAGTTTCTGTTTCCGCGAATGGTGTTTATTTCTCCGTTATGACATAACATGCGGAACGGTTGTGCAAGTCCCCATGTCGGGAATGTGTTTGTACTGAAACGTGAGTGCACCAAAGCAAGTGCAGTGGTGAAGTAGGGGCTTTCCAAGTCGGGATAGAATGTTCGCAACTGCGAAGATGTCAACATTCCTTTGTATATAAGCGTCTGAGTAGAAAGCGAAACGAAATAGAAATCTTTTTTGCCTTCAATCTTAGATGCGCCTACTTTGTTCTCAATATGTTTGCGTACAACATATAATGTTCTTTCGGCAGTATCTATATCTGTGAAACCGGTAATAAATATCTGTTTTATCAACGGTTTTGTAGCCATTGCATCGCGACCAAGTACATCGTTGTTCGTGGGAACATCGCGCACATGCGAGAGTTTCAACTTGTGAGCCTCGACTTCGTCGCTTATAATCTTCATTATTTCTTCTATAGACTTGTCATTGTCAGGGAGAAATACCATACCGGTACCATAGCGTCCGCGTTCGGGAACTGCAATACCCTGAAGAAGAATGAATTCGTGGGGAATCTGTACCATAATTCCGGCACCGTCGCCGGTTTTATTGTCTGCTCCTTCTGCACCACGATGTTGCAGGTGTTCGAGCACTTTCAGTGCGTTGTCGACAATAGCGTGAGATTTTTCGCCGTTGATGTTGACAACCATACCAATACCGCAAGCATCGTGCTCGTTAGCGGGATTGTATAGTCCGCATTCATGTTGCATGTTTAGTTTTTTTTGCACATGCACCAACATTTCGTTTTCGGATTTACTCATTACTTTAATATTTTCTTGTCGTTATCGAATGCAAAGATACGGATTTGCTTGCAACTGCAAAAGAGATTCGGTGAAAAATTTTACAAAATGACGGAAAAATAAGAAATATCCGACAAATTGGTATTTATTCAAAAGAAAAGCGAGACAAATAATAATGTGATGCAAACCATGCCTTACATTTATAACATAAAGTATGTACATAAACTGTTTTGAAGCCTATGGAAATTTGTCGGGATATGATGCGCTAAGAAATATAAGGCACTTAATAAAAAATACAAGGCATATATTTTAAAATAAGTGCCTTGTATTTCAAAATATATGCCTTATGTTTTTTGATGTTTATAATATTGTGATTAATAGTAATTTGCAAACTTCGAAAATGATACTGAAAAATAAAGGTAAATCTGTAGAGAATCGAGTAAGTTTTTGTTTGTTGCAAATGAATTATCTTTGCACTTATGGAAAAAGATGAATTTCTTACAATATCTGCACCTTCTGAGGGCTTTTATTCGGAACTTCGCAGCAAGTTTCTGGCGTTTTCATATCATGTTGCGGACGAAAAAAGTGTGAAATGTGAAATATCGGAATTAAAACGCAAGTTCCATGATGCGCGTCATGTGGCTTACGCATATATTATAGGGGTAGAAGGAAATGTTTGCAGGGCTAACGATGACGGCGAACCGTCGGGTACTGCAGGAAGACCGATACTTGGGCAGATTAAATCGGTAGGATTGACCGATACTCTTGTTGCGGTAGTAAGATATTTTGGTGGTGTTAAGCTCGGAACAAGTCGTCTTGCAGAAGCTTACAAGTTGGCGGCAGCCGATGCTCTTGAAAAATCGGAAAAAAAGATGTGTTTTGTTGAAGAGGTGCTGACGCTGCGTTTCGGATATGAACGCATGACGGCTGTAATGAAAGCTGTAAAAGATGCCGGAGTAAAGATTGTGGAAAACGGATATGACGATAATTGCATACTGAAAGTAAGCATGAGAAAGTCTGTGGTGGAAAGTTTTTGCGAATGTCTTGACAGAACGATAAAGGTGGAGTGAGAAATGAAAGAAAATGATATTGTCATAAAACGCATATCAAGCGAAGAAGAACTTTGGTTTGCCGAAAGGTTGTATTTGTCAAGTTTCCCCGATGGCGAGAGAAGAGAAATTGCAGACTGGATAAGGTATACTTGGACAAAGCCGGAGTTTTTCAACAACATTATCGAGTATGGTGGAGAAAGAGTGGGCTTCATTTCGTATTGGGGGTTGGATGATTTCTTGTATGTGGAGCATTTTGCCATGGACTCACGCATTCGCGGCAAAGGATATGGTGGTATTGCTATAGAAACTCTTGTAAACGAAACGGGAAAAGTTGTTGTTTTGGAAGTTGAACTCCCGACTGATGAAATGTCAAAGCGTAGGGTTGGCTTTTATGAGCGTCATGGTTTCAAACTGTGTGAGAAAAAATATGTACAGCCCCCATATAAAGCCGGCGACTGTGAATTGGAAATGAAAATAATGTGGTGCAATGCGGAAGATATTTCCGATAAATTCGACAGAATGGTTGCGTGTATATATAATAATGTATATAAAAAAGTATCGGGCAAACCGTAAAAAGTTTGCCCGATAACGTTTGTTTTAGAGCAGGTATCCTTTTATTAACGGACGGGCGTTATATGTAGAAGCCATAACTTCTCCATAAGCTCCCGCAGAATGTATAGAAAGAATATCACCTCGTTTTGTAGGAGACAACGGACGGTCTTTGGCAAAGACATCACTGCTTTCGCAAATAGGTCCGACAATGTCATATTTCTCTTTTGCTACATCTTGGTTAGATAGATTCTCTATATCGTGATAAGCTCCATATAGTGCAGGGCGGACCAAGTCGGTAAATCCTGCATCAACAATTACGAATTGTTTGTGCGCTGTCTGTTTGGTGTAAAGCACTTTCGTTATCAAATTGCCGCATTGTGCAACAACCGAACGACCGAGTTCGAAATGGATTTTTGTGTCTTTCGAAACTTTCAAACAGTTGCGAAAAGTGTTGAAATATCCATTGAAATCGGGTATGGGATTAGCTTTCGGATTGTCATAGTCAATGCCCAAACCTCCGCCAACATCAATCATCTCGCACTTTATACCATGTGATTCAAGTTTGTCGGTTAGTTTGTTAATAACCTTGCAAAGATTCTCGAAGCATGTATATTCTGTGATTTGTGAACCAATATGGAACTGCAAACCGCGAAATTCAAGTCCTTTCATCTCATGAATGGCTTTAACTGTAGTCAAGACATCTTCGAGTGCAATACCAAACTTGTTTTCTTCTGTTCCGGTAGTGATTTTTTCGTGAGTGTGTGCGTCAACGTTGGGATTTACACGTATGGCAACGGGAGCAACAGTATTCATGCGCGATGCAATTTCGTTTATAACCTCTATTTCCTGTATGCTCTCAACGTTCAAACTGTATATGCCGTTTTTAATGGCAATTTCAATTTCTTCGTCTCTCTTTCCAACACCGGCAAAAACAATCTTAGCGGGATTGAAACTGTTGTTCACGGCTTTTTCAATCTCTCCACCACTCACACAATCCGCTCCAAGGTTGTATGAGCTGATAAATTTAAGAACATCAGGATTATCATTAGCCTTAATGGCGTAGTGAATAATGAAATTATTGTTTTTTTCCGTAGCTTGCGCTATGGCATCAAGCGTTCTTTTAAGAATGTCTTTTCTGTATAAATAATATGGCGTGCGGAAATCCGGCACGCCTTTTATTAGCTCTTGCATCAGTTCTATGCTTTGGGGTCGTTAAACAGTTTCTTGCTCAATTCCTGCAACGCTTTTTCTTTGTCGCACGAACGAATCAAAAATGAAATATTGTGGAAACTACCGCCATAGGAAATCATTCTTACGGGAACGGAAGCCATGGCATCTGTTGTGAGACTTTCGTAACCGATGTTGCCCCAACGTAAATCGCCAACCACACAAATTATACACATGTCTCGGTCTATGTCGACAGTTCCGTATTTCTTGAGTTCTCCGATTATTTCATTCAAATGAGTAGGATTGTCTATACTCATAGAAACACCGACTTCGGAAGTGGTTATCATATCAATGCTCGTGTTGAACGTATCAAAGATATTGAAAACCTTGCTCATGAAACCCGAGGCAAGAAGCATTCGGGACGAAACGATTCTTATGGCAGTGATTCCGTCTTTTGCGGCAATGGCTTTAATCTTACCGCTCTCCATTTCGTTGTTTATGATAGTTCCCTTTGCCGATGGGTCGAGAGTATTAAGAAGTCTTACGGGGATTCCTGCAAATTTGGCAGGAAGAATGCAGGTGGGGTGGAGTATTTTTGCGCCGAAATAAGCAAGTTCTGCTGCTTCCTCAAAATTAAGTTGATCAACAGGTTTTGTACCTTCTACGAAACGCGGATCATTATTATGCATTCCGTCAATATCCGTCCAGATTTGTATTTCTTCTGCTTTGATTGCCGCTCCAATCAGCGAGGCTGTATAGTCGGAACCGCCGCGTTGTAGGTTGTCGATATAACCATCTGCGTTGCGGCAAATGAATCCCTGAGTTATATATATATTGTAATCGGGTTCTTTTTTGAGAATCTCGTTAAGACGTTTGGAGATCTGAAGTTCGTCTGGCTCTTTGTCTTTGTTGGTACTCATAAAATCAAGAGCAGAAAGCAGGATAACATTCTTGCCAAGTTCTTTCAGGTAATTTGTCATCATGTTTGTGCTGATAACTTCGCCCTGCGCAAGAATTTCTTTGTCTACATTTTTGTCATGTTTCTTTTGAGTGAGTTTATGAAGATACCCAAACTCTTCCGTAATAAAATCGTCTGTTATTTTGCGATATTTTTCTGTTGAATAAAGTTCGCTTACGTGTTTGTGATAAACACTTTCAAGACGGCTTATTACATTGTTTGCACCAAGAGAATTCTCTTTGTTTAAGTAATCAGTTATCTCTACAAGAGTGTTTGTTGTTCCCGACATTGCGGAAAGAACAACAAATTTCTGCTCGTCAGAAGAAATCAGATTCGCAACGTTTTTTATTCTTTGTGGCGACCCTACCGAAGTGCCGCCGAATTTCATTATTTTCATCAGTTATTCTGTAATATCAGTATTGTTATTTGTAGGAGTATATTCGTCTGTGGTATTATGAAACGTTCCTTCTTTACATTGGAAAACTTTTCCTGTGAAAGTTTTCACCAAGTCAAGATTGTGGGTACTCATAATTACAGCTGCTCCGCTCTCACTTATCTTTCCTAAAAGGCGCGTGATATTTATAGCGGCATTCTTGTCAAGATTTCCCGTAGGCTCATCGGCGAGAATAACTTTGGGATTATTGATTATTGCCCGGGCAATTGCAGCCCGTTGTTGTTCGCCTCCTGAAAGTTCGTTAGGATATTTGTCGCTTTTATCTTCGAGTTCCACAAGTTTTAGCGTTTCGTCAATCTTTTCATTGATTTCGTTTTTTTGTTTTGCACCCGTTGCGCGAAGAATAAAAGCAAGATTTTCTTTTATGGTCAGATTTCCTAATAGTTTATAATCTTGAAAGATTATTCCGAGTTGCTTTCTAAGCTCTGGAATCTGTTTCCTGCGTATAGTTGAAAGATCATATCCGAGTACAAATCCTTTTCCTGCCGAAATGTCAAGATCTTTATAAATGGTGCGCAGAATAGAACTTTTACCCGAGCCAACATGCCCCGTCAAAAAAATGAAATCTTGAGGATAAACAGAAAATGTAACATCTTTAATGATTTCATTTCCGTCGTGGCTTATGACTACTCCTTCATAGGATATAAGAGCATTGTCTTTTTCTGGAGATTGTGCGATGTTGTCCATGATATATTTTAAAAGTAGGTTAGTGTTTGTGCCAGCCGGGCTGATGACGTTCTGCAAGTTCTGCCGCAACTTGCTCTATTCGCAGACCTTTAGAAGTCAACAAAACAACAAGATGATAGAACATGTCGGAGCATTCGTATATGAGTCTGTCATCATTGCCGCTTACAGCTTCTATAACGGCTTCGAGAGCTTCTTCTCCAACTTTTTGTGCCATGCGGTTTGTTCCGTCTTTGAAAAGACTGGTAGTATATGAATTTTCGGGCATTTCTTCATGCCGTTTGTTAATGAAATCCTGGAGCTCGGAAAGAAAAAGTAGTGGATTTCGTTTGTTTTCTTCTCCCCAACAAGTGTCTGTACCTGTGTGGCAAGTAGGTCCATGAGGAATAACTTTTACGAGCAGTGTGTCATTATCGCAATCGGGCTTCATGCTCACAAGTTCGAGATAATTTCCACTTGTTTCACCCTTTGTCCAAAGACATTTGCGGGAACGGCTGTAGAATGTTACCCGTTTTGTGGCAAGTGTTTTTTGATATGCTTCCTCGTTCATGAATCCAAGCATAAGCACATTCTTGGTTATGCTGTCTTGTATTATTGCCGGTACAAGACCGTTCATTTTTTCGAAATCTATATTCATCATTTTTATTATTGTAGTCTTACGTCTATGTTTTCTTTTTGCAGATATTGTTTAAGCTCGGGAATTTTAATTTCGCCATAGTGGAATACACTTGCCGCAAGAGCTGCATCTGCACGACCTTTTACAAATGCATCGCGAAAGTCTTTTTTCTTTCCGGCTCCTCCCGAAGCTATCAACGGGATGCCTACGCTTTCGCTTATTTTGCAAAGAGCTTCATTGGCAAATCCTTCTTTTGTACCGTCGTGATTCATGCTCGTAAACAAAATCTCTCCTGCACCGCGATTATAACCTTCGCGTGCCCAATCAAAAAGTGTGTGTGCCGTAGGAGTTCTGCCTCCGTTAAGATAGCAATGCCATTCTCCGTTTTCTTCTTTTTTTGCGTCTATGGCAAGTACGCATATCTGTGAGCCGAAATGCGATGCAATTTCGTCTATAAGCGCAGGTGTACGCAGCGCGGCAGAATTAACAGCCACCTTGTCTGCTCCTGCTTCAAGTAGACGTTCCACATCGTTAAGAGTACTCACACCTCCTCCCACGGAAAAAGGAATGGAAAGTTCTGACGCCACTCTTCTTACCATTTCTGTAAAAGTTTTTCTTCCTTCAACGCTTGCCGTTATGTCGAGAAAGACGAGTTCGTCTGCCATTTGTTCGGAGTATATTTTTCCCATTTCCACAGGATCTCCGGCATCACGGAGACCAAGGAAATTTATACCTTTGACAGTTCGTCCGTCTTTTACATCAAGACACGGAATTATGCGTTTAGCCAACATGGTTTTTGCTTTGTTTGAATTTTACAGCAACTTGTTTCAAGTCGATTGTGCCTTCGTATATGGCTCTGCCGAAAACAACAGAGTCAATTCCTGCATCATTAAGTGCTTCAATATCGTTTATGTCTTTCACACCGCCGCTTGCCGTTAATTTGCAGTCGGGGAAGAAAGACATGATTTCTTTATAAAGTTGTATATTCGGACCACACAGCATTCCATCGCGGGAAATGTCCGTGCAGAGAACGTTGCGCACTCCCAAAGACCAATATCTTTTCAGCAAATCATTAATACTCATTCCCGAGTCTTCGGTCCAACCGCTTGTACGAACTTTGCCGTCTCGCACATCTGCCGATATAATGAATTTGTCTGCGCCATATTTTTCAATCCAACTGGCAACTTTTTTATAATTGTTGACTGCCATGCTTCCAATACTCACTGCTTGGGCTCCACATTGGAAAACGGCAGAAATATCTTCGTCGGTTTTTATCCCTCCGCCGAAATCCACAAAAAGTTTTGTGCTTTTTGTTATGCTTTCGAGCACGGAAAGATTTACCGGTTTACCTTGTTTTGCTCCGTCTAAATCTACAAGATGCAATCTTGTATAGCCGATTTTTTCAAAATCTTGTGCCAAATCGACAGGTGATGCCGAATAGTTGGTCTTTTTTGCGTAATTGCCTTGACACAGTCTTACACAGTGTCCACCTATTATATCTATAGCAGGAATTGGCTGTATCATCTTTTATAGTTCAAGGAAATTTTTGAGTATTAATTCTCCCGTTTTTCCACTTTTCTCGGGATGAAATTGAACTGCCATGAAATTGTCATGCTCAATTGAAGCACTAAAATTTACAGTGTAGTTGCATTGCGAAGTTGTAAACTTGTTGCATGGCACATAATAGCTGTGCACGAAATACACATAACTTTCCTCATCAATTCCTTTGAATAGTGCGCTGTTCATATTGCTTATTGAATTCCAACCCATATGTGGGATTTTTTCATTGTTTTTTGGCAGAAATCGAGTTACTTTAACTTCGGGAAAAATCCCGAGACATTTTACGCCTCCGCCCTCTTCTGAATAATCGCACATGAGTTGCATTCCGATGCAAATGCCTAAAACCGGCTGTTTGAACGAGCGTATAACGTTGTCCATGCCTGTTTTACAGAGATAGTCCATGGTTACGGCAGCTTCGCCTTGTCCCGGTATGATTATATGGTCGGCTTTTGACAACAATTGAACATCATCGGTTACGATGCTGTCCACTCCCAAACGGGTCAGAGCCGATTTAACCGAAAAAATGTTGCCTGCCGGATATTTTAGAATAGCTGTTGACATATAAAAATGTTTGCCTTGCAATATGCTATTGCAAATATAGTAAATATAAGCGTAATTCTCTATTGAGCTGCACTTAAATAGAATGCAATTTGTTTTGAAAACCGTTCGAATGCTCGTTTTACTGCCATATAGCAAACTTTGTGTATCAATAAAAGACCAAAAAATGATGAAATGTAAGCGTTGATATAGGGATGGCAAAGGACAACTTTTTTCATGCTTTTGAAGTGTAGAAAAACATAAGGCATCTCCTAAAAAATACAAGCCATATATTTTAAAATACAAGGCACCTATTTTAAAATATATGGCTTGTATTTTTTAGACTTCTCTTTGTCTGTGCATGACAAAATGTCATAAACTAAATTTTTTGTCCTGCAAAAGAAAAAACAAAGCTATAGAAAAGTTTGGCACGCTCATTGCTTTTGTTATTGTGGTTGTTTGAAAAATAGTAGAACGCCATAATAATAAAAGAAATAGAATCATGGGAAAGATTATTGGAATTGACTTAGGTACAACCAATTCTTGTGTTGCCGTTTTTGAAGGTAACGAACCGGTTGTAATAGCAAATAGCGAAGGTAAACGCACCACTCCGAGTGTTGTGGCATTTACCAAAGATGGTGAAAGAAAAATTGGTGATCCTGCAAAACGTCAGGCAGTAACCAATCCGCAAAATACCATTTACTCAATAAAAAGATTCATGGGTGAAACCTATGATCAGGTACAGCAGGAAATAAGTCGTGTGCCTTATAAAGTGGAGCGTGGTGAAAATAATACTCCTCGTGTTGATATAGACGGAAGACTTTACACTCCACAAGAAATTTCTGCAATGATTCTTCAGAAGATGAAGAAAACCGCAGAAGATTATCTTGGTCAGAAAGTTACGGATGCGGTTATTACCGTGCCGGCATACTTCTCCGATTCACAGCGTCAGGCTACAAAAGAGGCTGGTGAGATTGCAGGACTTAATGTAAAGCGTATTGTAAACGAGCCTACAGCTGCAGCTTTGGCATACGGTCTTGACAAGGCAAAGAAAGATATGAAGATTGCCGTGTTTGACCTTGGAGGCGGTACTTTTGATATATCTGTACTTGAATTTGGTGGAGGTGTGTTTGAAGTTCTCTCAACCAATGGTAATACCCACCTTGGTGGTGATGATTTCGACCAAAAAATAATGGATTGGCTAGTAGGTGAGTTTAAAAACGAAGAAGGGGCTGACCTAACAAAAGATCCTATGGCAATGCAACGTGTGAAAGAGGCTGCCGAGAAAGCAAAGATAGAACTTTCATCTTCGGCTTCCACGGAAATTAATTTACCTTATATCACCGTTGTTGACGGTATGCCTAAACATCTTGTAAAGACTTTGACACGTGCAAAATTTGAGAGCTTGTGCCACGACTTGATACAAAGTTGTCTTGAGCCCTGTCAGAAAGCTGTAGCCGATGCAAATATTAGCACATCGGACATAGATGAGGTAATTCTTGTGGGCGGCTCAAGTCGTATCCCGGCTGTGCAGCAGGCTGTTCAAGATTTCTTCGGCAAAGTTCCTTCGAAAGGTGTAAATCCTGATGAGGTCGTTGCAGTCGGTGCAAGTATTCAAGGTGCCATACTTAACAAAGAAAGCGGAGTAGGCGATATAGTTCTTCTTGACGTAACACCGTTGTCTCTGGGTATTGAAACACTTGGTGGTGTGATGACAAAACTTATTGATGCAAACACCACCATACCGTGCAAGAAAGCGCAGACATTCTCAACTGCTGCTGATAACCAGACAGAAGTAACGATACATGTTTTGCAGGGCGAACGTCCTATGGCTGCTCAAAACAAGAGTATTGGTCAATTCAATCTTACCGGTATTGCTCCTGCGCGTCGTGGCGTTCCTCAGATAGAAGTATCTTTCGACATTGATGCAAACGGCATTCTTAAAGTATCTGCAAAAGATAAAGCCACAGGCAAAGAACAGGCAATACGTATTGAAGCTTCAAGTGGTTTGAGCAAAGAAGAAATCGACCGCATGAAGAATGAGGCAGAGCAGAATGCAGAAGCCGACAAAAAGCAGAAAGAGCGCATTGACAAACTCAATGAAGCTGACAGCATGATTTTCCAAACAGAGAATCAGTTGAAAGAATTGGGTGATAAGATTCCTGCAGACAAAAAAACTGCAATAGAAAGTGCGCTTCAGGCTTTGAAAGATGCACATAAGAGTGGTGATATTTCTGCGATAGATGCTGCAATCAAAGGATTGAACGAAGCTTGGCAGGCTGCAAGTGCTCAAATGTATCAGCAAACGGGAGCAAATCCCGGTGCGGGTGCTGCAGGAGGAGCAGGTTTTACAGGAAATCAGCAGGCTAATACATCAAATGAATCCAAAAAGGACGAAGACATCCAAGACGCTGACTTCGAGGAGGTTAAGTAATGCCGAAAGGTAAACACATAATAAACAATAAGCAAAAGCG
>ERZ857629.364-NODE-364-length-66494-cov-5.445266_pt1 | contig 66494 bp, 66 predicted proteins | sample MGYA00519700_ERZ857629 | MGnify/ENA primary metagenome ERZ857629 (study PRJEB31778, sample SAMEA3449351) | human gut metagenome | biome: human gut; feature: human-associated habitat; material: faeces | place: United Kingdom | collected 2010/2012 ... | reverse complement strand
AGAACTTCAGCCTTCCAAGCTGACTACGTGGGTTCGATTCCCATCACCCGCTCCATACGATTAGAAGATAGACTTAGGTCTATTTTTTTATTATCTAAATACCCACAGTTATGCACTGTGGGTATTTTCATTTACTCTAATAATTCAAAACTATTAATCAATTCATTTTTAGATTCATACAATAATTCAGTTTTACCTGAATCAATATCATATGTATATAATCCTTGATGTTTATCATTGCGCCCAAGAAGAATAATCTGATGAGAAGAACTAAAACAAGCATACTGTGTTACATCCATGATTTCATCAATATTCATTCCTGCTTTTTTCTTATTTGTTTTTGTATCTAATGTATATGTATGATATTGAGGATTCCATGCTGGAATGGTGTCACTTTCAGTAAATGTAAGATTCCCACTTTCCATTGGAAGCATTCTATAGACTAACTTGCGATTTGTAGTATAGATACGTTTGAGTTGATTATTCTTCAAACGATAAATATGCGTATTAGGTGCAATATACTTACTACCCTTACCCGCATTCGCTTCTTCTAATGCCTGATCTTCTTCTTTTTGATCACTTGCACATAGATATAAATCATGATTGAAAACATCATAGACCATATGATCAAAATCTAAATCCTCTTCTGCCTTAATCTTACTGAACTTGTTAGTTTCTATATTATAACGATAAGGCTTGAGTGATCTTTGACCTTTTTCTACACCTAATACATAGATATTATTCTCTACAGGAACAATCTGATTCATGGCGGTTAATCCACCAGACAACTTTTTAGATTTCTTTGTATCAAGATCATAAGTACACAGATGATCGCCACTATTATCTTCTTCAGCATAATATACAGCATTATTAGACTTAGAATAAACACCAAGTGGATTAGAAGAAGTATACTTTTTAGTCACTTTCTTAGTAGATAATGAATATTCATAGATATTCACTACTTCATTCCCTTTCTTATCATATCCACTTGTTGTAATAGATAGATAACGTTCTTTATTTGTTTTACATCCCGTTAATACAAAAATACAGAGTACCACCAACAATTGAATTAACTTTTTCATAACTATTCTCCTTTCTTTATTCAATTGGAATACCTCTTCATATATATTATATATGTTGGTTTATGACACATACAATCACAAAACGCCTGTTAGATACAGACTCTTATTTAATTTTGCCATAATAATTAACCTTTCATAGAATAAAGAAACAGACATCACAATAACTATATACTTGCAGACAATCAACTAGAAAATCATGAAAGACTAAACACAACTTTGACCTGTTTACAGTGAAATTTAACTTTCATTTTAGAATTATCAATCATGATATAAGTAATGTATTGACATATTTCAAATAGAATATATAATTCAGTTAGTGGTCACTAATTATGAAAGAGAGGTTGTTATGAATAAAATCAAATCTATACTTTTGCCTAAAAAACCTTTATATTTAATCACAGTGTTGATATGTATATTGTCATATTGTTCTAGATTTTTACCAAGTCGTATAGCACCGTACTTTCTTATTTTTCTTACAATGATGACCGGTTTACCTTTTTATTTAGATAAAGCTGAATCTAAAAAAACTAAGATTGGATGGTTTGTTTTTACTATCATAGCCGTGATTTTTGCAGTGTTTATTGGTTGTTATGTTCTATAATTAACGATTATAGAAGGAGGTGGATATCGTGAAAAATAAATTCATACAGAATCTGCCTTACGCAATTACAAACTGTTTTATATTATTATTGTTGTATTGTTCAAAATATCTAAATGGTATTACTGGTGCGTGATATATTGTTGTTTGTACTCTTTTGTTTATAATACCTAACCAAATGAGACCACAGTCATCCCAAAAAACGAAGAAACGTTGGACCATCACATATATCATAGTTGCTATTATTGAATTACTTTTTGTATTCATAAGGTATATATAACTGATCATTTTAAAGGGACAGTGAATTTTATAATTCACTGTCCCTTTATGCTTACATTATATATATATATATATATATATTATAATTATGTTAGCGCTGACATTTATGCGGTATTTCAAGTTTATATCATATATATCAAAAAAAGTATCTGGCGAAGATGTGGCATGGAAATATAAATATCCCCTAGAAAAAATTTAACACTTATGTTACAAAAATCGATACTTATTATTCTAGTGCATATGTAACTGCAACCGTAGGCGACTTTAAAAAATTAGACAATTGGACGGTGAGAACTAAATGATTGAATTAAATAATTTCACATACAAAACTAATAGAATACTCTTCGAAGGAGCCAATTTCATTGCTCCTTCTATTGGTATTATAGGTATTGCAGGTGAGAGTGGCTGTGGAAAAACCACTTTTTTAAAAATTATATCTAAACAGATTCATCTAGACTCTATGGTGAATAATGCCACTTCTATATTCTATGGAAACCAGGATGCATTATTAAAAAAAGACCTTACCATAGCCCAGCAATTTGAATTAATAGAATCTGTATACAATAGAGAGCATGGTCAAAATACAATAGATGAATTATTCAACAGTTTAAACATTAAAGCCAACTTATCACAGAAATATGATTCTTGTTCCTTAGGAGAAAAGAAAAGAATCATGATAGCCTTAAGTGTTTATTCTAATAGTCCTTGTATTATATTAGATGAACCTTTATCTTCTGTAGATTATGAAGATAAACATTCCATTATGAAATTATTAAAGGAGCATAGTCATGACCGTGTTATTATTCTTACTATTCATGACGAAGAATTTGATGAGTATTTGGATATTAAGTATTTAATTGAGAATCTTCAATTTACTCGTATCAAAGATAATGAAAGTAATGGCGAACCACTTTTAGTGACTCATGAATTTACTCCCAAAAGAATTGCACATGTAAAAAGCAAAAAAGAAAAGTTCAGTATCCTCTTATATGCTTTGTTGTGCTTAGTTATTATCAATATGACTTTATATTCTGGTATAGAGTTATATATGACAAACAAGAATACAGCATCTATGATGGATAACTTGACTAGTAAAATTATCTATACAGGAAAAGAATACATTACAAGAAACGAATTACCTTCTGGTTATAGATTTATGGAATATGATCAAGGATTTTCTATGACTACTCAAGAAATCCAATCTATTCAATCTATCAAAGGAGTTAAAAGTATTACAAGCTATTATCAGTTCCCAACTCGTAATTATGATACAAGAAATGATGAGGATGATAATTTAATTGCATATATGTCAGTCAAGGGTAGAGAATATTCTACTGATGATAATGTTTCTGTAGCAAGTTATTTAAAGGGTCAATTTGGTAATAAAAACAAAAATTATATAAGCGAAGGTCTTATGAAAACATTAGAATTAACTGATTCAGATTTTCCTGTAACCATGAAAATGGATGTAGGTGTACCTGTATGTTCTACTGAATATAATGACACTATACGATATGGTGATCAAAATGGATTACAGAAAAAATCTTATGATGTAATTACACGACATCCTGTTTATCAGAAGAAAAGAGTATCTATTAAAATCTATGGTGTCATCAAATCAAATGAAGATCAGGATGACTTCACAGGAAATAACGCATTTAAAGTCTATTTAAACAATGACTTTGCGAACTCTATTATAAATAAATATCGTACAACTAATGTTTCAATTAGTTTATATGAAGATCTAAATGAACATATTGTTGATTATGTTCCTGCAACTTATGCAATTGAGTGTGAAAATGCAAGTTATGTAGACCAGGTAAGAAATGGGCTCAATAAGATATCTCCAAACATCGTTACTTATATAGAGAGTGATGATTACAAACAAACAGCAAAGATGCGTCAAAAGGATTCTAAGAATACTCAAACTATGATTCTCATCTATACTGTTGTTGGTCTTATTGCTTATGTTGTTTTCTTAATCCTCTATAATAAATCAAGAGAATATATAAGATATCGAGAACTTGATTTAAATGAGAAACAGATTCAATCCATCCATATGGTTGATATACAGTTTATGTCTACATTCCTGTTTATAACTGTTCTTCTTTCCTTCTGTTTAAGACTATTCTCATCAAGTGAGTTTGCGTTAGTAAACAATTCAATCAAGATGATTATAGGTTTAGTAAGTGCTGTTGTGACTACATTAGTCTTCTATATTACAAATAAAATAATGGTAACGAGTACGGATCATGATTGATATTAAACATCTTTCTATCACATTTGATAGAGTAATCTTTGATGATGCCAGCATCACCTTATCTAACATCAGCATTACTACAATCAAAGGAAAAAGTGGTACTGGTAAGACAACCTTATTGAATCAATTAGGACTTGTAGCCCCTTTAGCCTGTGATTATTTAATGGAGGGTCATTCTATTGATGACCCTCTTACTACAAGGAAAGAAAAGATTGGTTATGTACATCAAGAAAGTACATTATTCAACAACATGACCATTAGAGAGAATATGAAATTCGCATTCCTACTCTCTGGACAGGAATATAACGAAACTAGAATGAATGATATTCTATGTTCTATGAAGATAGAACATCTACTCAATCAGACACCTGATCATGTATCAGGAGGAGAAAGACAACGTGCAGCTATCGCCTTTGCATTAATGAAAGACCCTTCTCTCCTTCTTTTAGATGAACCAACTGCTTCTCTAGATTCTATTAACTGCAAGTTATTAATAGAACTACTGAGTGATTATATCCATACACATCCAGTATGCGTTCTTATCGCAACTCATGATAAACGTATTATTGATTATGCAGATGATCTCTATGAGATTCAGAATCATAAAATAGTACCTATCAAAAATAGTATGATAGAAGAACTAGAAACCACTTCTATTAATAGAAAACCACAAAACTATTTATCTTATTACAAGAAACATCTTATACGTTCTTCTAAAATCCTATATATACTTTTTGGTTTGATTCTTTCTATGACTATAGGTATATTTGGATATCGTACATACTACTCACATGAAATCAATGCGATACAAGAGAAACTATTAGATGTACGCCTCTATTACGGAAATAACAGTAAGTATGCTTATGATTCTATTACTGAGCCCATTAGAATGGATATAAGAAGAGACCTCAATGAAATAGAACATATTCATATCGCTCCATTCTATGAAACAGTGACTGACACTTTAATTGTACAATCTTATACTGGTGATACAATCAAAGCATCTCGTACAATCAAGAATTTAGGTAAAGACATCACCATCAACCATCATACTTTTCATATTTCATCCTACATAAACAAGAAGAATACTATTTCTTCTCAAGGAGATGATGTACTCTATCTTCCTGAAGCTATATATAGGAAATACTTTGAGATTGATGATGTAAAGATGTTATTTGTGAGAGTGGATGATGCACAATATATCTCTAGTATTCTTTCTCAAATCAATGATATAGATCCTCACTTAACAGTATATTCTAATGTGAATCTTGACCACCTCACTCAGATTAATTCTAGAATGATGAATAGTTTAATGATGTTAATATGTGCAATATTTATTATCATGTTGATTATTCTTATCTATCATCGTCAAAAGACGATTGATTCCAACAAGGATGAATACTTCTTCCTATATGAGAATGGATTAAGTCTTAAGGAGTTAAAATCTCTTGCACGATACGATTATGTTTACTACTACGTATTCTATTTAATCATACTCTTGATCATAAGTATCTTTATGACTTTCATGATGCATATACCTATTATTCTCTATGCATGCTTATTATGGTTCTTCAGTATTCTACTAGAAGAATTTATTACTACACTATGCATTCATAAGATTGGAAGACTTAAGGGCAGTTAACTGCCCTTTTAGTATTTCTTATAATATAGTATTGTATTTTCTTCCATAAGGTATATACTGTAGTTAGTTTAAACTAATTCATTAAGGAGATATATTATGAAAGAAAAGTATATAAAAAATTTGCCATCTACATGCACTAGTTTGTTTTTAATTATATTGATGTATTGTACAAGATTCTTAAGTATAAGCATCCGTTTTCCGGGTATTATTCTTATTACCCTTCTATTTATTGTACCTGTTCAGATGGATAAGTTTTCATCTAAAAAAAGCAAGAAAGGATGGACAATCGCATTTATTGTGTTTGCAGTAATTGAATTAATTATTGCGATTATTTTATAAGACCTTCATAGGTCTTTTTTTTATGATTCCAATGTAAGGGTATACATTTTTTTTATAAATTGCTATTATTATATATAGGATCATTAAACATTATGACTTCCAGTTACACTGGAAGTCTTATTTGGAAAGGAATAATAATATGATTGAACTTAAAGATGTAACCATCGCCTATGATAGAGTTATTCTAGATCATGCATCGATCAGTATTCCTGCTCATTCTATCACTCTTCTAAGAGGTAAAAGTGGTTCAGGAAAAACTGCACTTCTTTATTGTATTGCTCTCATGGATAATAAAAGCAATTATAAATATTATTATGATGGAAAACTCATAGAAGGAGAGGAAAGAGATGAATATAGAAGAAGCCGTATAAGTTATGTTTTACAAGAAAGCAGTCTTCTTCCTCACCTTGATGTGACAGGTACACTTCAATATTTTGCGCGTATTCATAATAAAGTATTAACAGATGATGATATAGATGAATGCCTTGATAGAATGCATTTAGATGTTTCTCCTTCACAAAATGTTATGACGCTTTCTCTTGGTGAGCGACAAAGACTTTCTATTGCTTGTGCTCTTATTAGTCATCCACAGGTTCTTATCCTTGATGAACCGACTGCTTCTCTAGATCATGACAATGAAATACAAATATATGAAATCCTAAAAGAACTGAGTCATGATATGACTATTGTTATGGCATCACACTCTGATTGTGCAATAGAATATGCTGATATTACCTATATGATTGAAGATGGTATGCTTTCATCTTCTGATTTTTTGCTTTCAGAAGATCAAAGCGGTGAAGGGACAGCCCCTTCTATTAATCAAAATTTCTGTATTGAATATGTTAAAACGTATATGAAACATTATAGATTCATGTATGTTCTTTTATTGATGGTTTTTGTTTTAAGTCTTGTTTCATGTCAGGTTATGACTGGAATTATTCATAACTCTAAAAAGCAGGCAATGCAGATGCTAGTAGGACAATTAGAAAACAAAGCTATTATCACGAAAGATGAACATTCTTATGTGGATCAAGACTACAGTAAACTCATCACATTAAATGATAAGAATGCATATCCTTTATATAAAATGTCTGCTGATGTGAATGGTGAAGAAGTTTTTATTGTTCCCTATTTCAAAGAAGATGATTTATCCAAGTATATAGATAGACCTATACAGGATAAACAAAATGGTATCTATATGGATGAATCTACCTTCTATATTCTCAATCAGAAATCCAAGAACAACAAAATAGACCTTGATATAACAATTAAAGATAGAGAAGGAATGCATCAAACTGAACATAGTTTTGATATGAATGGTGTATTTAAAAATTCTAAAAAAGTCCATTATATAGTAAAAAGTCAAAGATATATCTATATGCCTTATTCATTAATGAAATCCATTTATGAAAAGAACAGTAAAGATAAACAATATATAGGATACGTAATCTGCTATGATACATACGATGAATTAGAAACTGCTCTAAAAGGCTATGAAAAGAGTGGTTATACAGTTAATGATTCATTTACAGATAGAGAATCGATGAATAGCTTAAACAACTATTATCAAATGTTGATGTTTACATTTGCAGGTATTATTATTCTTGTTGCTATGATTATTGATATTGTTCTTGAATCACATTTATTAATGCAAAGAAAGAGCGAACTTGTTTTATTAAGAATATCTGGCTTAAGAGAAAAAGATTTGATTCATATATCTCTGACTGAAAGCATTATTGGGCTTTGTGCTGTTTTAGTAATTAGTACAATTATATCTATTATCATGTTGCTTTTAACAGGCATATTCTCACTTGTAGCACCTCTTATATCTACTTTTGTCTTTATAATCATTCTTCTTTTAGAAAGAGTGATGACTCAATCAAGATTTATCAAAAAGATTGATATTGTTACAGAACTAAGAAATGAGGTGGTTTAATATGCTTGAAATTAAACAACTTAATGTGTCTTTTGGAAAAAAGACTGTATTTAAAGATGCTTCATTCTGCGCTGAATGTGGACATTTAACTGTTATCAAAGGAAGAAGCGGATCAGGAAAATCCACATTTCTTAAAGCCTTCCAATTTGCTTATGACTGTATTTATCTCTATGAAGGTGAAAGAATAGATACTCTTGATGAAGAAAATAAACAAAAGTTTATTTATAATCATCTCGCAAATGTTCACCAGATACCTTTATTCATAGAAGGAATGACCATTGGCAGCCATATTAAACAGCTAGAAAAATTAGGATGTACAAGAATTAATGATTATGAAGAACAATTAGGTATAAAACCTCTTGAAAATAAGTATCCTAAAAGCTTATCTGGAGGAGAAAAAACACGTGCTGCTGTTTATTTAGCATTAATGAGACAGCCTGAAATACTTATCTTAGATGAACCTACTGCTGCGCTTGATGCAGGTTATGCACAAATAATGATTAATATCCTCAAAGAATATGCAGATAAAGGTCATTATGTTATTAGTGCATCACATGATAGTAGAATGATTCAAGCAGCTGATACGCTTTATAAAGTGGAGGGTGCATTAATCATAGATAGAGATCTATCCAAAGAAAAGAATCTAATAAAAGCACCTATCCTAAAAGATAAAAACATGGATATTCGTTTTTCGCATCGTACTTTCAGAACAGTAATGAATATACTTATTGCTTTCACAATGATTATATGTGCTTATAGTTATAATATTTATGGAACATATAGTGCTTCTTATGAAGACAAAATTAATTCTGTTGCTTCTAGAGACCTTGTTGTCTACAAAGAAAAATATAAGAATGATTATTATACATACTATTCTGGAGAAACACCTCTGAGTCAACAGGATTACAATAAGATTAAAAGTGTCAGTCACATAGAACGCCTTACATGGAGATATGATGTTCACTATAGCACCTTCTCAGAATGGACGGATGATATGAATGGTGCAACAGAAAATAACTATGATCAGATATCACTATCCGATGGTCATATGAATGGTAGTTCATCCATCTTTATGCTTCAAACTTATGATAGTAGGGATGATTATACAAACATCACTATTAAACATGCTGATAATAAAGGTGTCTATTTAAGCAACGAAAAAATGGAAGCTTTCTTAGAAGAAAATAACATTAGACTAGAGGATATTAATATCAAGAAGTTAAAAATAAGATTATGGGTTCCAATACCTGTCTATAATGCTTCTGGTATTTCTCAAATGGGAACATCATCTGATGGTGATGAGTGGATCGATATCAACACACCTTGTGTAAAACTTGTTTATATGACCCTGCCTGTACGAGGAATTTTAAAATCAGGAACAGCTATAAGCACAAATAGTGTTGGCACAGGAGATGCGTATGTTTACATTCCTAGAGACTGTATTACACCATATATGGAAGCTTTTAAAGCCAAAGAAAGTGTTGTTATTTATAATATAGAGGATCCTCATAGTGAAAAAGGTTATGTAAAAATTGAAAATGTTCTTCCTGAAAATTATACTATGAATGATGTAGATGATATCATCATGAAAACACCATGGCGTCCAGATGCTTATACATTAAGAGTAGATAGTCTTAAGAATATCAATCAAGTAAAGAATGAATTAGAAAGATTAGGTTTTAAAGTAGAGGGTGCATTTGTAGATAATGATGCAATCAATTCTCTTATCAATAACAACAAGAAAGTACTAATACAATTCATTGCAGTTGTCTTTATATTATTGTATGGTTTCTATTTTTACCTTAAGTATCTCATTTTAAGAGAAGAGAAACAGACAAGAGACTATCTCTATAACATGGGATTAACAACTAAGAGAATAGATCACAGCTTCTATCGCACATACTTGAAAAACGCATTAATATTAGGTACATTTGTATGGATTCTTCTAGAAGTGATTATGATTTTCACAATAAAGATGATGATTATTCCATTAATCATGCCTATCACCAAAATTCATATCGCATCATTTTATGCTTCTTCATTTGTGATAGAATTCTTTATACCTGTATTCATTCAAAAGATGATATCAAAACATAACATCCGTTAAAAAAAGACTTCAATTGAAGTCTTTTTAGCTACCACTTCTTATTTTCTTTTCTACAATCTTCATTTACTCTTCTTTCTTTCACAATCTTGTCGAACCATTCAACCATATTAGGATCATTATGAGAGAAGAATAAGCTATTACTAGTATCTAATGTTTTAATAGAATTCATGTCTTCTTTTGTTAATTCAAAATCAAAGACATTGATATTTTCCTGCATTCTTTCAATATGAGTAGACTTGCAGGCAACAATAACACCTCTTTGAATAAGCCATCTCAACATAACCTGAGCAGAACTCTTATTATATTTCTTACCAATAGAAACTAATGTTTCATTAGTAAACAGATTATTTCTTCCTTCACCAAATGGAGCCCATGCTTCCATTTTTACACCATGTTTTTCCATGTTTTCCTGAGCACTCCATTGGGCATTAAAAGGATTGACTTCTACCTGGTTAACTGCAGGAATAACCTTTCTATCAAACATACAAATATCTGTCAAACGATCAGGATAGAAATTAGAAACACCAATTGCTTTAATTTTACCTTCCGCATATAACTCTTCTAAAGCACGATAAGCACCATAATAATCACTAAAAGGCTGATGAAGTAAACATAAGTCTAAATAATCTGTTTTTAGTTTTCTTAAAGATTCTTCTACTGAAGCCTTACACTCTTCATAACCATAATGATCAATCCACACTTTAGTAGTAATAAAGAGTTCTTCTCTAGGTACACCACATTCCACAATCGCATCTCCTACTTCACTTTCATTGAAGTAACTCTGTGCTGTATCAATACCTCTATACCCTGACTTAATTGCATCTAAGACACATCTCTTAGTATCTTCTTTAGGAATCTGGTAAACTCCAAAACTGATGATAGGCATTTCTATACCATTATTTAATTTTACATATTCCATAACGAATACCTCCTACACTTACTGTACTAGATGGTAGTTACTCCCTGTCAAACTTCTCTTGCAATTTCTTATTAAAGTTCTAATATAAAGACAAGGAGGTATACATATGAAGAAGATACTATTATTACTATGTCTCTTATTATGTGCATGTAGTGCTCAAACTGATATAAAGGACTATACAGTCATTTATAAGAATAAAGAGCTCTATCCTGGTATGAGTGCATCAAAGATGTCAGATGCTTTATTTGATTCTAATATTCAATATTCAGAAAAGGATGGAAAGATCCAAATAATCACTCTCTTTACTAAGAAGTATAAACTTAAGAATAATATTACTGTTGGGACTGATTATTCTACAGTAAAGCATACTTATTCTTCTCCTACTTCTAACCATTACAATAACGGAAAAGGTACTATAACCTATAAATATAAAGAGAAGAATATACAAATTAAGTTTACCTTTAAAGACAAAAAAATTTCTGCATTTTCCTTATCAAAATATTAAATTAAGTATTGACGTATTCGTTTCTCCTATGATATACTCAATTCCGCTGGCCGGTTGGAGAAACGGTTAACTCACATGCCTTTCACGCATGCATTCACGGGTTCGAATCCCGTACCGGTCACCATATTAAATACTACGATCCTTCGGGATCGTTTTTTTTATACCTAAATAAAAAAAGATAGCACAAAGGCTATCTGTATAAATCATACAACATTCCATGCTTAAGGCTTGATGAATCAATACCTAATACATCTAAAAGCTTATAGGCAAACGCAAATGCTGTGGCTGGTCCTCTACTTGTAATAATATGACCATCTACAACCACTTCTTCTTCAACATATTTACCTGCTTTTAAATAGCTTTCAATTTCTTCTCCTGGATAAGAAGTGACTTTCTTATTAGTGATTACACCTGCTTTACCTAAAGCCATAGGTCCTGCACATATAGCGGCAATATATCTTTCTTCATGATCATATTTCTTAATGAGTGAAATAATACGATCATCATCTCTTAAGGTCCAGGCCCCTGCTCCTCCAGGAATCACAATCATATCATAATAATCCATGTCTGTAAGTGTCTTATCGGCACGTACAGGAATGTTTCTAGAAGAAATGACAACCTGCTCCTCTTTAATAGAAACAGTGTCTACATCCACTTCTGCACGTCTTAAGATATCTACTACACCTAAGGCTTCTACTTCTTCAAAACCATCTGCCATTAAAACTGCAACTTTAGCCATACTATTATCCTCCTATCAATGATTGAAACACATATCCTGCAATCATTAATCCTGCACTCGCTGGCACAAAGACACTACTACCTGGTGTTCTCTGTCCTGTCTTTGCAGGAATCTCATCTGAATAAGCAACTAAACACTTCTTAATTCTTCTTGCTTTTAATTCTCTTCTCATTACTTTCGCAAGAGGATCAATCTTTGTCTTATAGATATCAGTAATCTGTAAGTGAGAAGGATCAAGTTTATTTCCTGTACCCATAGAAGAAATAATAGGTACATTCAATTCTGTACATCTCTTAATCAATTCTATCTTTGCAGTTACTGTATCAATTGCATCAATTACATAATCATATTGAGATAAATCTATTGTATCAGCATTCTCTGGTAAATAAAATGTATCAAACGTATTTATATTTAAATTTGGATTAATATCTAACATACGTTCTTTAATAATATCTACTTTCTTCTTACCTACTGTAGAATGTAAGGCAATTATCTGTCTATTGAGATTTGTAATATCCACTGTATCATGATCAAATACATCAATTGTTCCTATACCAGAGCGAACCAATCCTTCAATGACATAGCCTCCAACACCACCACAGCCAAACACTGCAACATGTTTAGTCTTCATGATATCAATAGACTCATTACCTGCCACCCATCTTAATCTTGTAAACTGATCATCCATTAGTCCTGCTCCTTATAGAAATCTAAGAAACTCTTCTTTGATTCATCCCAGTCAGTATAGGCAATAATTGTTTTAAGATTTACATTCTCCACACTCTTAAAGATATTCTGTTCTACTTTAGGATTGATTTCTCTTAGTTTCTTAATCAACATCTTAGTTTCTGCACGTTTAGATGTATGTTCAATTTCTCCACGCGCTTCAGATTCTTCTGTAAAACGACATGCACACTGTAAGAACTTTAAATTAAACTTCTCAGCCCAGGCAATAATATCTTCTTCATGAATCAAATACATAGGGCGAATTAATTCCATACCTTTAAAGTTCTTGCTATGAAGTTTAGGCATCATAGTCTGGACCTGAGCCCCATACATCATCCCCATTAAAATAGTTTCTATGACATCTGAATAATGATGGCCTAACGCAATCTTATTACATCCTAATTCCTGTGCTCTATTATATAAGAACCCTCTACGCATTCTTGCACATAAATAACAAGGGTTCTTTTCTATTCCATGTACGACATTGAATATATCTGACTCATAGAATTGAATAGGAATACCTAGCTTTTCCGCATTCTCTTCAATCAATTTTCTATTGGCAGGATTATAGCCTGGATCCATACAAATGAACTCTAAATCAAAATGAAACTTACCATGTCTCTGTAATTCTTGTAATAACTTTGCAAGAAGCATTGAATCCTTCCCACCTGAAATACATACCGCAATCTTATCACCAGGTTCAATCAATTCATAATCCTGAATTCCCTTAATAAATCTACGCCATAAAGGTTTTCTAAAGTTTGTAATAATACTACGTTCTATTGCTTTAATGTTATCCATTGTTTCACCTCTAGTTCCTACTAAATACATAGGAATATACTCTAAAATTCAAGGTTATCCTCTAAGGATAACCTTATCAAAAAACATTATAAACAGTTAATAGGCATAAATGCAATTATTATCGACCAAAATACGCATCAATACCATTCGCAATACCTTCCGCAATTCTCTGTTGGAAATCAGTGTTGTTTAACTTTCTATCTTCATCACCATTAGAGATGAATCCCATCTCAAGTAAGCAGACAGGTGTCTTACACCAGTTGATTCCACTTAAGTCATTACGTGCAGCCATTCCTCTATTTCTAATACCTGTAGTACTGCAATAGTGATTAAGTACTGTTCTTCCTAAAGATTGTGAAGCAGACACATTACCTGCACTCATATAAGGATTTCCATTAGCTGGTTCCTGTACACTTGCACCAGTCACACCGCTATTACCAATACCATCACAATGTAATCTAATAAAAGCACCTGCTCCTGCGTTATTAGCCATTTCAGCTCTTTCTCTATTAGAGATATTCACATTATTGGTTGTACGGATCATAACAACCTTATACCCTCTAGACTGTAATACATTTCTTAGTTTTAAGCTAACATTAAGCGTTGTCTGGTATTCTGGAATACGTGTCGCAGTACCTGTTGCCCCTCCTGCAACCTTAGCCTTTTGTGTTGAAGCACCAGGACCAATCGGTTCCAATTGTGAATTACCTCTTGCTTGATGTCCTGCATCAATGGCTACCACATTATTATTTGTCGCAACAGATGCCTGTTGTCTTTTTAATTCTTCCTGTTTTTTAGCTTCCTCAGCTTTCTTCTGTTCCTCTAGTTTTTTCTGTTCTTCTAACTTCTTCTGTTCTTCTAATTTCTTAGCTTCTTCTTCCTTTTTCTTTTGTTCCTCTAACTTCTTATTTTCCTCTTTCTTTTTCTTTTGTTTCTCTACCACTGCCGTGTCTTTCTTTTTTGTCTCTTTTGTAGTACCGCATGCCACAAACAATATACTACATAATAATAAGCATAATAATCTTTTCATCGTCTTACCCTTCCTTATCTTTAATAATATACTATTTTAGAGGTAAAAAAAAGATAACAGATGTAACTCTGTTATCTTGTGAATAGTGTCCCACTACCATCCTTAGATAATATTTCAATAAGAATAGAATGTGGAATACGACCATCAATAATGACTGCTTTTGACATATTGCCTTTTAATGCATGAGTAATACAATCCACTTTAGGAATCATACCTCCTGCAATAATACCTTCTGCTTTTAAGTTTTCTACATCCTGGATAGATACCTCTGGAATCAATGTCTTTTCATCATGAGGATCTCTTAATAAACCAGGAATATCACTAACTACAATCAAGTTTTCTGCTTCTAGACTATCCGCAATAGCTGCTGCTGCATAATCTGCATTCACATTATAACTATTACCTTCATCATCCATTGCGATAGATGCAATAACTGGAATATAACCACTCTTGATTGCATCCTTAATGATTTCATTGTTCACCTGTGTAACAGTGCCTACATAACCTAATTCGTCTTTAATCTTCTTCGCCTCTAACAACTTATTATCAATACCACAAAGACCTACTGCACGGCCTCCTCCATTCATAATCAGCTTAACAAGATTTTTATTGACTTTACCAGCTAATACTTCCTGGACAATATCAATTGTTTCTTCATCAGTATAACGTAACCCATTAATAAACTTTGATTCTATACCAGAACGTTTTAATGCTTTATTGATTTCAGGGCCCCCACCATGAACCAATACCACATTAATACCAACTAAAGTCATTAGACATATATCAGAAATGACATTGTTCATCAATTCTTCATTGATCATCGCATTTCCACCATATTTTACTACTACTGTCTTACCATTGTATTCCTGTAAATAAGGAACAGCTTCAGATAAGATTTTTGCTCGATATATTTCTCTTTCTTCCATTATGTTCTATATTCCCCATTAATCTTCACATAATCATAAGTAAGATCACAGCCCCATGCTGTTGCATCCCACATACCATCATTTAAATCAATATTGATATCAATCTCATCTTCAGATAAGACCTTTAATGCTTTGTCTTCATCAAAGATGACACCCATGCCCTTCTCACAAACATGAATATCTCCTGCAGATGAAGCTAATGTCACGGATACTTTGTTAATGTCTAGATCAGCATCAGAATAACCAATAGCACATAAGATACGACCCCAATTCGCATCTCTACCAAACATCGCTGCTTTAAATAAAGTAGAAGTGATGACACTTTTTGCAACAATCTTGGCATCCTGTAATGTCTTCGCATTCTTGACATTACATGTAAGAAGCTTAGTTGCTCCTTCACCATCTTTCGCAATACCACGAGATAATTGTTCACAGATATGATATAGCGCATCCTTCATAATATTATAAGACTGATCCTTCAAGACAATCTTATTATTCTGTGCCATACCATTTGATAATACACATAACATATCATTAGTAGATGTATCCCCATCAACACTGACCATATTAAATGTATCATCTACAACTTCATGTACCATTGCTTCGAGACATTCTTTAGAAATAGCTACATCACTTGTTACAAAGGCAAGCATTGTTGCCATATTTGGATGAATCATACCAGAACCCTTTGCGATAGCCCCAATATGACACTTTGCATTCCCTAATTTAAACTCTACTGCGTATTCTTTAGGCTGTGTATCAGTTGTCATGATTCCATAACATGCATCATGAGACCCATCTACATTTAATCCCTTTACAAGTTCTTTCATATGATCTTTAAAAGGATCAATAGACATAGGCTGACCAATAACACCAGTAGAAGCGACAATAATATCATCTTCCTTTAAACCTAATTCCTTTGCAGCTAGAGCACATACTTCATTCGCAAGCTCAATACCATTTGAATTACATGTATTCGCATTACCTGAGTTACAGATAATAGCTCTTGCACGACCATTCTTTAAATGCTGCTTTGTAACTGTCAAAGGAGCACCTTTTACTTTATTTTGTGTATATGTTGCAGCTGCTGTACATAACTCTTCACTCACAATGAGAGATAAATCCTTCTTAGATTTATTCTTTCTCATTCCTGCATGAATACCATTTGCGCTAAATCCTATTGGTGCACAAACACCACCAAGTATATCTTTCATGATTTCCTCCTTAGAATGATGGAGCGACAAGATTTAAACCTGTATTCTCATCGAGTCCATACATAATATTCATATTCTGTACTGCCTGACCAGAAGAACCTTTCACCATATTATCAATTGTAGACACTACAATTAATGTATGATCACGTTCATCCATATGTAATGAAATATCACAATAGTTAGATGCTTTCACAAACTTTAAGTCTGCGACCTGTCCAAGAGGTAATACTCTCACAAACTGTTCATCCTTATATGCTTCTACATATGTTTCATAGATTTCTTCTAAAGACTTATCTACAGGAACATAAATAGTAGAAACAATACCACGGTCTACAGGAAGTAAATGAGGGACAAATGTGATATGTACATCTTTTTCATTCATCTTACTTAATTCCTGTTCAATTTCTGGTGTATGTCTATGTACACCTACTTTATAAGGATGGAACGATTCATTACATCTTGGGAAATGCATACCATCACTTAAGTTCTTACCAGCACCTGTTGTACCTGATGCTGAATCAATAATAATCTTCTGTGATACATTAAGTTTATTCTTTAATAATGGATAAAGACCTAATGTAATAGTTGTAGGATAACAACCAGGATTTCCAATAATAGTGGCATCCTTGATCTTATCTCTATTGACTTCAGGTAAACCATACACCTGATTCTTATGAAGTTCTGGTAGGTTATAATCTAAACCATACCATTTCTGATAATCTTCTTCTTTATCAAGTCTGAAGTCAGCCCCTAAATCAATAAACTTCTTACCCTTTTCTACACATGTCTTGGCATACTTTTCAGATAAGCCATGAGGAAGAGATGCAAAAATAATATCTGCTTTCTCAATGACTTCTGTATCTTCAATAAACTCTAAATCACATACCTGATAGAAGTTAGGATAAAGATCATAAATCTTCTTACCAGTATAGCTATGTGAAGAAATAGCCGTTACTTCTGCTTCAGGATGCATTAATAAGATTCTTAATAGTTCACATCCTGCATAACCACTTGCACCAATAATACCTGCTTTAATCACAATATCCACTCACTTTCTGATTGATTCTATGAATATTCTCCATCTCAATTTTAGGAGAAGGTCCACCAACAACTGCTCTGTTGTTAAGACATGTTTCTAATGAAATAGCCTGATAAACATCTTCACCAAACATATCTGTATAACCTGTATAAACATCTAGAGGAAGTGTTTCTAATGTTTCTCCATGTTCAATACAGTATCTTACAAGCTCCCCAGTAATCTTATAAGCATCTCTAAATGGCATACCTTTCTTAGTGAGATAATCTGCACAATCTGTTGCATTAATAAATCCTCTTGCAGCAGCATCTCTCATCTTATCTTTATGAACAGTAATAGTTGCCATCATATCTGTAAAGACTGGAAGACAAAGCTTGACTTCATCAATTGCATCAAATAATGCTTCTTTATCTTCCTGCATGTCTTTATTGTAAGCAAGAGGGAGTCCCTTCATCATTGTAAGTAATGTATTCACATCACCAATGACTCTTGCACTCTTACCCCTTACTAATTCTGCAATATCTGGATTCTTCTTCTGAGGCATAATAGAAGAACCTGTTGCATAGGCATCATCAAGAGCAATGAATTTGAATTCCCATGAGCACCATAGAATCACTTCTTCTGAGAATCTTGATAAATGCATCATGATTGTGGCTAAGGCACTTGATAACTCAATCGCATAATCACGATCACTCACACCATCTAAAGAGTTATACATAATATCATACATACCTAATTCTTCTGCCACAAATGGTCTATCTAATGGATAAGTTGTTGTTGCAAGTGCACCACTTCCTAGAGGTGATACATAAAGTCTCTTATCAACATCTTCTAAACGATCAATATCTCTTAAAAACATTGATGCATAAGCCATTAAATGATGTGCAAAAGTAATAGGCTGTGCTCTTTGTAAGTGTGTATATCCTGGCATGATTGTATCAAGGTTATGTTCAGCTAAATCTGTTAATGTATGAATCAGGTTCACTAACATCTTCTTGATTTCTAGAATTTCATCATGTGCATATAAACGAAGATCTAATGCAACCTGATCATTTCTAGAACGTCCTGTATGTAGTTTTTTACCAGCCACTGGATAACGTTTTGTGAGTTCACTTTCCACAAACATATGAATATCTTCAGCTTCAGGATCAAAGAGGAGTGTACCCTCTTCAATCTCTTTTAAAATTGCATTTAAACCTTCTACAATCTCTTCATAATCTTTCTCTTCAATAATACTCTGTTTACATAACATCTTTGCATGAGCAAGAGATCCTCTGATATCCTGCTTATACATACGATGATCGAATGAAAGAGATGAATTGAATGCATTGACTTCATGATTTAATTCTTTAGAAAATCTACCTTTCCACAATACCATATCTTAAACTCCTATTTCTTTTTCTTCTGATCTAACTTAGCTTTTACCTTAATTGGTAAACCGTATAATGTGATGAATCCTTTAGCATCATACTGATCATAATCATCATCTTCATCAAATGATGCTGTCTGTAAATCATGTAATGTATCTGGAGATGTTACACCAGCACCTACGATATTACCCTTATATAATTTAAGTTTAACATCACCATTTACGTTTTCCTGAGTCTTATCTACGAATGCAAGTAATGCTTCAGTAAGAGGTGTATACCACTGACCGTTATAGATATTATCAGCAAGCTTTAAGCTTACCTGCTGTTTGAAATGCTGTGTTTCTTTATCTACAGTAATTTCTTCTAGGTTCTGATGTGCTGCATATAAAATAGTTCCACCTGGTGTTTCATATACACCTCTTGACTTCATACCAACAAGTCTGTTTTCAACCATATCTGCGATACCAACACCGTTTGCACCACCGATTTCATTTAACTTAGCTAACATTTCTACTGGTTCAAGCTTTTCACCATTTAATGCTACAGCTACACCCTTTTCAAAAGTTAAAGTGATATATGTTGGAACATCTGGTGCCTTTTCTGGTGAAACACCCATTTCTAGAATTTCATCATACTTAGGTTCATTAGCTGGATCTTCAAGATCTAAACCTTCATGAGATAAATGCCATAAGTTCTTATCTTTAGAGTAGTTTGTTTCTCTGTTGATCTTTAGAGGAATCTTTCTTGCTTCAGCATATTCGATTTCTTCTTCTCTTGATTTAATATCCCATTCTCTCCAAGGAGCGATAATAGGCATATCTGGTGCGAATGCTTTAATAGCTAATTCAAATCTTACCTGGTCATTACCTTTACCAGTACATCCATGACAGATTGCATCTGCACCTTCTTCTAAAGCGATATCTACTAACTTCTTCGCAATAATTGGTCTTGCAAGAGAAGTACCTAACATATATTTACCTTCATATAATGCATTAGCTTTAACTGCTTCAAAACAGAAATCCTTAACGAATTCAGGTTTACAATCTACACAAATATATTTAGAAGCACCTGTCTTTGCAGCCTTTTCATCAAGACCATCAAGTTCTCCAGCACCCTGTCCCACATCAGCAGCAACTGCAATAACTTCACAGCCATAATTTTCCTTTAACCAAGAAATAATAATTGAAGTATCTAATCCTCCACTATAAGCTAATACAACCTTCTTAAATGTTTTCTTTTCCATAATTTTCTTCTCCTTTAATGTTTGATGTTTTATTTTAATGCCCCACTACTTAACTAGATCGTCGTTCCTTCATATCAAACACCCCTTTAATAAACAAAAACGCCTCTGGATTAATCCAGAGACGTATATAAACGCGGTACCACTCTAGTTGCTTGTATCATACAAACCACCTCTTCATTAACGCAGATTCACGTTCTGTTATACTCAATTCCAACAGACTCTCCCGAGTGCGTTTCTCTTATATCTTCCTGATGACCTTCCACTCTATGTCATCTCGCTGTAGGTGATTGTAAGATACTCTTCTCGTTCATCGATTTGTTTATTTAACTTGGGTCTATAATACAATCACTTTTTTACTTTGTCAATAATTTTTCTTTAAATATAAACAAAATTATTTATTTTCTGTTTTTCGTAAATTTTAGCTCTTCTTTGTGATTTTTTTCATTTTCGCAATATATACAAGTTTACCATCATATTGATCATAGCTAGAAATATAAACAGTTTCTTCACCTAAGTAAACTGCAATACCTAACTGTTTTTCACCTTCATAAAGGTTGTATTTGATGAGTGCTTCAGGAACTTTTTCTTTCTCACCTTTTGATAGTTCAACCTTCTTATACTGGATATTTTGATACTTCAAATCACTTTCAAATGTACATGCATCTTTATTGATTTCATAAACAAGATACGCATTATAAGCATCCTTCTTCTTTATGTAATCCTTCTTATTCGCATATACGATTTTCTCTTGTTTGTACTGTCCATAGCTGTCTTTGAGTGACATAGGTTCTGCAGGTGAGCAGGCACATAACATCATTGTCACTAATAAAATTAATATTTTCTTCATATTCACCTCTCCATTCCACACTACTATATCATATCAAACAAACAAATAAATCAAACATAATCAAAATACACAACACTTACATAATGATTAAAAAACTAGGAGTTTTTTAATTTTATTAAAATTATATTTTAATATTGTTAAAATATTTATCTTTTATTTAAAATAAAAATATGTTATATTACAAATAGAGGTGATAAATATGGATACTGTTCCCATGTGGATGAAGAATTTGGATGATGAAGATATGATTTTTATCAAAAGATTTTTACTCGCTTCAGGTTCTTTAAAAGAAGTTGCTAAGTTGTATGGTGTTACTTATCCAACAGTTAGAGTCAGATTGAATAAATTGATTGATAAGATCAAGTTAGCTGAAGATAAAACAGATAATGATGAATTTGTTGAGTTGATCAAAAGATATGTCATTGATGAAGATATAGAATTTGATGTTGCTAAGAATTTGATTACAGAGTATAAGAAAATAAAGGAGAAATCAAAAAATGGTTAGAACTATTATTGGTGTGATTATTTTAATCGCAATTATAAGACTACAAATATTTTTATCGAAAAAGGATAATAGGTTACTTGGTTTGATTATCCCAATCGTTATTTTTGCGAGTTCACTCATATTCGCATTTGGATTCATACCAACCCATTACGAAATTGAAACGACTCAATCTGTGATGACAGAAACAGGTAAAGTGGTAGAAAGTTCTTCAGATAAAACATCTACCGCATTAAGAGACCACTCTCTTACAACAACAAGCATTGTATATACTATTGTGTCTATAAATGCTGGAAACTTTGTCATGCTAGGTATTTACTTCTATTGCAGACATAAGAAAAGTACACATGCTGAATTGAAGCGTATGAGAGCAAAAGAACTTTTATAAATTATTAAAGGCTGTAACGAATAGATAACCTCAAACGTTACAGCCTTTTTTCTTTGAAGAATAATTATATTATTCTTCTACTTTTTCAAATTCTTCTGGTCCTACACCACATACTGGACATACATAATCTTCAGGTAATTCATCACCTTCATACACATATCCACATACTTTACATACCCATTTCATATTATGATTCCTCCTTTAGTATATAGTAATTATTACTACTTATACTATAGTCCTTTTTAGATATAATTCAATGAATATGCTCAAACTAAAAAAAGAAGAACACTAAGCGTGTCCTTCTTTACGCATCTCTTCACGATACATTTTATAGAGATCAGCATGACATAAATCATTTGTGCCACATGTATTACAATTATGTCCACATACACCTATGCCTTTTTTCTTATTCTTATATATAGTTCTAAGGACAAGACAAATCCAGATAACTAATAAAATACTTACTATAATTGTACCCATACTATCTCCTCCTTGCTTCTATTATACAATTATCTTGGTGTATAACCAAGTTTGATGATCATCTGTTTATATGTTTCTAGATCAGGTTGATTCATAGAAAGAATAGTGATTTCTTTCTTATTCATGTCTACTGATGCAAGATATTCTTTATGTTGATTAAATGCGTTTTCTATTGTTGCTGCACAATTCTTGCAGAACATATCGTCAATATGAAGAGTAGTACGATAGGGATAAAGATTTTTATCCTTATCCCTCGTACCTATTTTCTTTATTTGATCGTGTTCACCACAACATCCTGACTGTAATGTCTTCTTGTAGTGAAGAACACCTATAATGAGCAACACAACAACAATAGCCGCAACTATGATGTTACCCATAATTGATTAAGCTCTCTGTGTCTTTAATTCTGGTTTAGGTGCTGGTCTTACAATGAAGTAGATCATTACAAGAATACATACGATTGATAGAATCTGACCTAATCCGAATGCTGCACCATAGAATAACCATGAACCTAACTGATAAGTGATCATAGCTAATACATAACCTAATACCATCTGGTATAATACGGCGAACCATCCCCAGAACTTAGAACCCATTTCTCTCATGATTGTACCAATAGCGGCAATGCATGGTGGATCGAATAAGTTCAAGATCATGAATGAGAAACCACCCATTGCAGAGAAAGTATTCACCATTGCATGAATTGCCTTAGCACCTGAATCTGCATCACCCATGTGATTTAAGATAGAGATAGTAGAAATAGCCTGTTCCTTAGCAGCTAATGCTGAAATAACAGCTACTGAACCTTTCCAGTTTTCAATACCTACTGGTGCGAATAATGTTGCAAATACATGACCAATAGATGCTAACATTGAGTTTTCAATATCAACCATCTGGAATGAGAAGTTAAATGTAGATAATAACCAAACTACAATACAAATACTAAAGATAATAGTACCTGCTTTAATCATGAATGCTTTTGCACGTTCCCATACATGGATGAATACACCCTTAAAAGTAGGAAGGTGATATGCTGGTAATTCCATTACGAATGGTGCTGGATCACCGGCAAAGAAACGAGTCTTCTTTAATGCGATACCTGATAAGATAATAACTAAAATACTTAAGAAATACATTGCTGGCGCAATCCAAGTGTTACCTGGGAAGAATGCTGAACTGATCATACCAATAATAACAGTCTTCGCACCACAAGGAATAAATGTACATAATAGAATAGTCATTCTTCTATCTGCTTCATTTTCAATAGTACGTGTACCCATAACGGCTGGAACACCACATCCTGTACCAATTAAGATAGGGATAAATGATTTACCAGATAAACCGAATTTACGTAATAGTCTATCCATAATGAAGGCAATTCTTGCCATATATCCTGAATCTTCAAGAATAGCTAAGAATAAGAAGATAAGTGCCATCTGTGGTACGAAACCTAATACTGTACCAACACCAGCAATAATACCATCTTTGATTAAGCTGATTAATGGAGCTGCACAACCAATTGATTTAAGGAAAGTTTCTACTGCAGGTGGAATGATTTCTGTAAATAATACATCATTCACCCAGTCAGTCATCCAACTACCTACTGTAGATACTGAGATGTAATAAACAAGCCACATAATTAATACGAAGATTGGTAAAGCCAAGAATCTGTTAGTGACAATCTTATCAATCTGATCTGATGTAGATAATGTCTGATGTGGATTCTTCTTTGTAAGAACCTTGTTAATAGAATTCTTAATAAATGTATATCTCTGGTTTGTGATAATAGATTCTGAATCATCATCCATTTCTTTTTCACAATCCGCAATATGACCTTCGATTTCATTTAATACTGCCTGATCCAATTTAAGTTCAGCCAATACCTTTTCATCTCTTTCAAATACCTTAACCGCAAACCATCTTAACTTAGATGCATCTACTCTATCTTCAATAGATTCTTCAATATGTGCTAAAGCATGTTCTACTGAACCAACAAATACATGAGGATGTTCTGATACCTTATGGTTATGTGCAAGTTTAATTGCTTCTTCAGCCACTTCCTGAGTTCCTTTATTCTTTAATGCAGATAAAGTGACTGCTTTACAACCAAATAACTGACCTAACTGATCTAAGTCAATCTTATCACCCTTCTTTTCGATGATATCATACATGTTGACAGCTAAAACCATTGGAATACCTAATTCAGCTAACTGAGTCGTTAAATATAGGTTTCTTTCTAGGTTAGTTCCATCAATGATATTAATGATTGCATCAGGTGTTTCATTAATCAAATATCTTCTTGTAACAACTTCTTCAAGTGTATAAGGAGATAATGAATAAATACCAGGTAAATCCTGGATAGTCACATCTTTATGACCTTTTAGTTTCCCATCTTTCTTTTCAACTGTAACCCCTGGCCAGTTACCAACATACTGAGTACTCCCTGTCAGTGCATTAAATAACGTTGTTTTACCAGAGTTAGGGTTACCCGCTAACGCTATCTTCATAACTATTCCTCCACTTCAATCATCTGCGCATCTGCTTTACGCAAAGATAATTCATAACCACGTACTGTAATTTCTACTGGATCTCCTAAAGGTGCAACTTTTCTTACATAAACACTCTGTCCTTTAGTTAAACCCATATCCATAATTCTTCTTTTTACTGGACCTGTACCAGTTACTTTTTTAATAGTTACTGTTTCGCCCACTTTTACCTCTTTTAAGTTCATGATAATCCTCCCTTAAAACAATATACGATTCGCCATCTGTTCAGAAAGCGCAATCCTACTACCTTTCACATTACAAATAATTCCGTTATCTACTTTACTGATAATAGTCACTTCACCATCTACCACAAAACCAAGTTCTGCTAGATGATTCTTTACTTTATCAGTTCCTGTAATACGTCTAATAATGACTGTATCTCCAGGATTTGCCATACTAATTGGCATATACTCCGCCTCCTCAGATGATTAGACTAAACTAATTAGTCTTTTCTAACTTCAATGTTAGTATAGCCTTACCGCTTTTATATGTCAACAAAAATATTAGTAAAGCCTAACTTTTTCATTATTTGAATTTTTATGCTATAATGATGAAAATGAGGTGAATAAAATGAGTGAATCAACAGAGATGTACTTAGAAACTATATTAGTTATTCAGAAAAAGAAAGGACATGTGCGTTCCATTGATATCGCCCGTGAAATGAATTTCTCTAAACCTACTATTTCACAACAGATGAAAAGATTAAAAGAGAAGGAACTCATCAACATGGATGAAGATGGTGCCATCACATTAACAGAAACTGGTGCTAAGATTGCGAATATGATATTTGAAAGACATACTGAATTAAGAAATATCCTAGTTCATATTGGAGTCAGTGAGTCTACTGCTTCACAGGATGCATGTCGTATCGAACATTATATTTCACCAGAAACTTTTGAAGCTTTAAAAGCTTATTTTAAAAATAAGATCTAAATAAAAAAATCACAGGTGTGTGCCGTCCTGTGATTTTTTTATGTCCTCTGTTTTAAGGAACTGAGAATATGAAAGGATATGTTGTGTTTAGTAAAGGGTTAGCCTTTACTAACTAAATAATACTACTCCTATAAGATAAATGCAATAGAAATAGTAAAAAAACACCTGCAATGCAGGTGTCAACGTTTATCGAAACGTTTAGAGATTTCTACGATTGGGATAACTGAGAATGCAAGTAATGCTGCAATCGCGAAATGAGATGGATCAAGAGGTACTAAACTAAATAAGTGAGAAAGAGGTGTAAAGATGATGGCTAACTGTAATACAAGACCTAAAGCTGTTGCACCCCATAAATATTTATTGTTGAATACCTGTTTATTAAATACTGAATGATGACTCTTTACGTTAAAAGCATGGCATAATTCAGCACCTGACATAGTAATAAAGGCCATAGTCATCGCATATTCATGATTACTGAAATACTGACCAATTGAATAAGAAACTAAAGTAAGTAACCCTACCATAACACCCTGCCAGATAACTTTCACCATTAAACCATTCGCAAAGAAACCTTCATCCTTTTCTCTTGGTTTTCTATCCATGATATCATCTTCAACTGGCTCTAAACCAATCGCAAAGGCTGGTAAAGCATCTGTGATTAGGTTAATCCATAATAAATGAATAGGTAATAGTGGAACACCAAATCCCCATGAAGGATTAATTAACGCAATAATAGAAGCTAAGAAGATTGCAAGTACTTCACCAATATTACTTGATAATAAGAACTGTACATCCTTCTGGATATTATCAAAAATACCACGACCCTGTTTAATAGACTGAATAATTGTCGCAAAATTATCATCTGTTAGAATCATAGTAGCAGCATTCTTCGCTACATCAGTACCTGTAATACCCATCGCACAACCAATATCTGCAGTCTTTAAGGCTGGTGCATCATTGACACCATCCCCTGTCATAGCGACAATCTTATTCTTTGATTTCCATGCTTTGACGATATTTACTTTATGTTCAGGAGCCACACGTGCATAAACACTATATTTTTCTACATTCTTTTCTAGTTCTTCCTGAGACATCTGAGATAATTCTTCACCAGAAATGACTTCCTGTCCCTCATTTAAAATACCTAAATCCTTCGCAATGGCAGTGGCTGTTGTCTTATGGTCACCAGTGATCATAATAGTACGCACACCTGCATGCTTAGCAACTCTAATAGCTTCTTTGGCTTCTGGACGAGCTGGGTCAATCATACCTACAAAACCAATAAAGTCCATATCATTTTCTATTTCTTCTACTGTAATGTGAGTAGGCATTGTATCATATGTCTTCACTGCCACAGCTAAAACTCTTAATGCATCTTTAGCCATTTCATCATTGGCAGCCATTGCCTGGTCACTATCTACATCACGACATCTATTTAAGATCACATCAGGTCCACCTTTAGTAATAGACACATAATGATCTCCATCCTTCACAACAACACTCATCATCTTACGATCAGAATCAAAAGCTAATTCTCCTACACGTGGATACTTTTCCATGAGTGCTCTCTTTTCAAAGTTCATCTTCTTACTTGCTTCTACGAGTGCGACTTCAGTAGGATCACCTAGTACCTTGCCATCATCAATAGAAGCATCAGAACATAGAGTAAATGCATTCAACATATCAATAGTCTTAGAATCTGCTTCTTCTAAATCTTTTACTTCGTCACCATCTAAGTAAGTCTTTAAGATAGTCATCTTATTTTGTGTTAATGTACCTGTCTTATCAGAACATACAATAGAAGTACTACCTAATGTTTCTACTGCAGGTAGTTTACGAATAATGGCATGCTGTTTAACCATCTTAGTCACGCTGACAGCTAAGACAATAGTAACAGTAGCTGCAAGACCTTCTGGTACAGCTGCAACAGCTAAGGCAACAGCTGTCTTAAATGATTCTAACCAGCTAATACCGCTCAATGATTCAAGAATAAATACAATCACACAGATTACAATACAAAGTAATCCAATTGTTTTACCAATTTCATTTAATTTAACCTGTAAAGGTGTTAATTCCTTTTCACTCGCATTCAACATGCCAGCAATCTTACCTACTTCATTCTTCATACCAGTAGATGTCACTATTGCTTCACCACGACCATAAGTGACTACTGTAGAAGAGAAGACCATATTTGTCTGATCCCCAATCACAACATCCTGACTAATAGGATCCGTTGTCTTTTCTACAGGAACAGATTCACCTGTTAAGGCTGATTCATCCACCTTTAAGTTATAAGCTTCAATTAAACGTGCATCACTAGGAATCATATCCCCTGTTTCAAGAATAATAATATCACCAGGCACTAATTCCTTAGAGGCAATAGTCTGTTTCACACCATCTCTTAATACCTTAGATTGTGGTGCAGATAATTCCTGTAATGATTCAAGACTCTTTTCTGCATGACTCTCTAATACAACACCAAGAATCGCATTCATCATTACTACTATTACAATAATTAGAGAATCAATCCAGTCTCCTGGTTCTACAGCAATAGATATCACTGCTGCAATAATTAAAATAATAATCATTGCATCCTTGAATTGATCTAGAAAACGTAAAAGAAGAGACCTTTTCTGTGGCTTTTCTAGTTCATTGGTACCATATATGCCTTGTCTCTTCTTTGCTTCAGAAGAAGTCAATCCCTTTTCAATATTTGTATCTAAAGAGTTTACTACTTCTTCAATTGTTTTTTTATACATTTGTATTCCTCCTTTAATAAAAACAATCGTTTTATTAAAGGTCTCGCTGATCATAAATGACCAAAACAATCCGGTTATGTAAAACATAACGTGTTGACGAACGGTTCTGTAAGAGCTACTCCCCTTTAATTAATTTCATTCTACCAAATTCATATCGCTTGTCAATCAAAGAAAGTTATTCTTATAATACCTTGAGGTGAAGATTATGAAAGAGGAAGAACTGAAACTATTAGAAAATGAATTCTGTTTAGGATGTGCAAGAAGCTGTGATCTACTTCATCCAAACTGTGAAAGAGGATTAGTGAAGATGCAGGAAATATTGGAGGAATATAAAAAGAGAGATGATTAGTCTCTCTTTAAAATGCAGCTAATAAGCCATATGATAATGAACCAACAATAAGTGTCGCAAGTAAGATACCTAAGAAGATAGCTGTAATAGCCTTCTTGAAGTCCATATCAAGTAGCGCAGCCACTAAAGAACCTGTCCATGCACCAGTACCTGGTAATGGAATACCTACGAATAATAAGAGTCCTAAGAATTCACCATTACTCATATTCTTGCTCTTGTTCATAGCACGGTTTTCTAGTTTTTCAATTAATGGTCTAGAGAAGTTAAACTTCTTAAGCCATTTAAATATACGTTTAATAAATAATAAAATAAATGGAATTGGTAAGATATTTCCTAGAATACATATAGGAACTGCATAACGAATATCTACTTTTAATAATGCAGATGCAATTAATCCTCCACGACATTCAAGAATAGGAACTAAAGAAACTATAAATACTGCAATCTCAGATGAAATATATTTGCCTAATGTTCCTGCAAACCATAATGCGATTGATTCCATATTTATCCTCCTTGATTAACATGATTAATCATACATAAAGGATTTTATAAAGTCAATTTCTTCTTCCATATATCAACTAAATCACATAATCGATAACGGGCATTGGCAGGAGAAGAGGAAGGTAAAAGTATTGCTTTGATTCCTGTTTCTTTTTCCTGATATTTCTTATAAAGTTTTAGTGATGTGCCTCCATTACAATATATTCTTTTGATATTTGTACCTTGTATTAATGTCTTAATATCATTGGGGACAACATCCTTAATAGAGGCATCACTGCTTCCTATAATCGTACATGAGTGGATAATATCCCATATCGCAATATGATGTTCCAGTAACATCTTTTTCTTATCTTCTATTGTTTCATAGTCTGTTTGTGTGATCGTACCAATAATCTTCCAGAATCTATTTTGAGGATGTCCATAATAGAAAGAAATTTCCCTTGATTTAACTGAAGGGAAACTTCCCAGTATCAATACTTCACATTGTTCATCTATGATCGGTTCTAATGGATGTTCAATCATACTTTTCTCTTTCCATTCACAAATCCTGTACATGAACTCAAAAATGAACGTGGTAAGAGTCTTGCGGCAAGATTTAATAAGTGTCCTGATAAACCAGTAAACTGAACCAAACGATTATCAAACAATCCTTGAATACCTATTTCAGCCACTGCTTCTGCAGACTGTGGTTTAAATAATTTAAACATCGGAGACTGACCTAAGTTAGCTACATCCATAAATCCTGTTTTAGTAGGACCAGGACATAAACATGATACTTCTACATTATAATCCTTTAACTCATACGCAATGGATTCACTAAAAGACAATACAAAAGCTTTCGTTGCATAATAGGTAGACATATAAGGTCCTGCACAAAGTCCTGCAATAGAAGCCACATTCAATATACGGCCTTTTTTTCTCAATTTCATTGACTGACCAAAAACATAAGTCATCTGCATTAAAGCCATTATATTCAATAAAACCATCTTTTTCTGTTTTTCCCACGATGAATCATGGAATGCACCATGATCTCCAAAACCTGCATTATTGACTAGAATATCAATACTTATATCATCAAGAACTAAGTTATTATATAAATCCACAGCAGCATCTTCTCCTGTAAGATCCATCGCAACCACTTTAATATTTACATCATATTCTGATAATTCTGCTTTTACTGCTTCTAGTTTTTCTCTATGACGTGCTACAAGTACAAGATCATAACCTTTTCTCGCAAACACACGTGCACATGCTTTTCCTATTCCATTAGAAGCACCTGTAATCAATACTGTCTGTGACATCTTTTTCACCCCTTTCTACCATCATACTTTATCTTGACAGATTGTCAAATAAACTGTCTTTACTTATACTCTCCATACCTAACATGACCTCATCAATAAAATCATCAATATATATCAAGTGTGGCATATCATTCATTTTAAAGATCTTTAATAATTCTTCTTCTACATAATGTTGATCAATACCTTGAGCACATATCACAATGGCTTCAGGATTCAACATACCAATAATATTCTGTAGTTCTATGACAAGTAATTGGCTTCTGCCTTTCATAGAACGTCTATTCTTGTTTTCTATCAAAGGCATATAACGAATCTGTCCAGCAATAGAACTCTTTCCTTCCACAAGATGTCCATGTACCACTATTCCTAAACGTGAATTGACTTTTGAATCTAATAAGACTATAGAATCATACTGCATATGCTTAATATAAGCGCCTATAGCTCCCATATACACATCATTCTTTACGAATATTCGTTGTTTATAACGATGCTTTATATCTATATCACAATCAGGTAAAGAAAGGCATATTGTATGCACCTGTTCATTCAACATCTCATCTATAAAAGAACACAATACATCACAATCTAACTTAGGTATATCCCTTCTCTTTTCTTCCATCATCTCACTATAAAGATTATAAAGACGTCCTGTAACTGTTATTGTCTTATCATGCTTATATGCATAAATACATAAAGTCTGTGAAAATTCTCCATTTACCTTATAAGACATGCTTGGTCTTCCACCTGTTGATTCTCTATAGCCTGCCTTAATCACTCGATTACTTTTCAACATTTCTTCTAAAAGACTATCAATTGTAGACAAAGATAAACCTGTATAGAATACTAATTCATTCTTAGTACAACCACCTTGTTTCACTAATGATTGAATAATCTTCATCACATTCTTTTTTCTAACACCCCTTATTTCATTCATATCCTACCCTCCAGCAAGCGCTTACTATGTAAATGAAAATAGAAAGAGAATCCTTAACGATTCTCTTGAATTCTAATCTTTCTTTTAATAAAAGAAATTAATGTAATAAACCCAAACACAAAAGCCATAAATACAGCTAATGCTATTACATAAGAGAACGATGATTTCTCTTCTTTTTGAACCTTCTTCTTTTTCTTTGTCTTTTTTACAGGTTGTTTCTGTTCTGGTGTTTGTGTATTGTCTTCATTTTTCTTCACTTCTACACGAATAGATACCTTATGTGTAGAATGAGATAGTTTTCCATAAACTGTATATTTACCTGGTTCATTAAAAACTTGATTATCCCAGATGATTTTTACTTTCTTACTTGTTTTATTGGAATATCTAACTGTCGCATATTGTGGTAATTCTGCTTCTACACCCGCTGTAGTAGAAACAACTGCAGGAACACTCACACTCGTAACAGATGCATCCTTCACATGAACCGTCTGTATAATTGTACTGTTATACACATAGCCCTTTAATGAAAAAGTATGCACATACTTCAATGCATTCCCATCATAGTTATCCCATTTAATCACTTCATTTGTGTGATCTCCATTAGACCAAGTCACAGAAGCTGTTGCAGGTAAAGAAAGTGCACTTCCTATAATCACTGTTTTATTAGACAATTCATCGATATGCGTTATTTTAGCCGCTTCTACATTCACTATACAATTTGTAGTAAGCTGCAAGTCTGAAATAGAACCTGTGACAGTAAATTGACTTGCATTTCTTGTCTTATATAAGCTTTCATCATATGTATTCCAGTCGATATTATAATCCTTCTCACTCCCATCATAGAAAGTAATCCTTGCCTTGAGTGGAAGTGATGGTGCTGTTCCAGAAGCCGTTGTTACTTCACCATCATAACTTACATTGACTACATGATTATCTGCATAAACTGGGCTTATAAAAAACAAAGACATCAATAAAACTATGAGTATCTTTCGCATTTATTTCACCTCTTATCTCTATCTTATGCTTAATTCAAATATTAGTAAAGATGAATACTACGAATTAACCTAATGCCACATCTAGAACCATCATCAAAGTAAAACCTACTGAGAAAAACAAGACACCTAGGTGTGAATGTTCTCCCTGACTCATTTCAGGAATCAATTCTTCTACTACCACATACATCATTGCGCCTGCTGCAAAACTAAGTAAATAAGGCATCACTGAAATAATATAACGTGCAAGTAAGATTGTAATAAGACCTCCTATAGGTTCTACAATACCTGATAATGTGCCATACATAAATGACTTCAATCGAGACACACCTGTACTTCTTAAAGGCATGGATACAATAGCACCTTCAGGAAAATTCTGTATTGCGATACCTAGTGATAATGCGAGTGCACCCATGGCCGTAATTGTAGGATTTCCTGATAAGTAAGAGGCATAAACAATACCGACTGCCATTCCTTCAGGAATGTTGTGAATCGTGACTGCAAGTACAAGCTTGATTGTTTGAGATAAGTGACTACGTGGTCCTTCCTGACTATGATCTAAATGCATATGAGGAATCAAATGATCAAGTAATAATAAGAATAGTATACCTAACCAAAATCCAATAAGGGTAGGAATAAAGGTAGATGCCTGCTCAAGTGAAGGAATAATTAAACTCCAAATAGAGGCAGCAACCATTACACCTGCTGCAAATCCAGTCAATGCTTTTTGTATATTCATACTTAATTCTTTTTTCATAAAGAACACACAGGCTGCACCTAATGTTGTTCCAATAAAGGGTATAATTAAAACCATATAAAATACCTCCTGTCCTTCATACTACACAAACCAGTTAGCAAACACAAACTATATGATAAAGAAAAAAGATAAGCATGGGGAACACTTATCTTCTTTCTTGTATTTACACTTGTACTTTGTAGTCTAACGAAGGGAAGGGATTGTTTGACTACGATATATATAATACTTAATGATTGTGTTAAGATTATAATTCGATTATGTCAAATTATGTGAATCCTTTTTCCCAAACAAGTACATATCATCTATAGGAATAATATTCCTCATATATTGTGTCATATCAATTTCTTTGAGAATAACATCTCCTACGACAGATACATTATAGTTGTATTCATGTCCATCTTCATCAATTAACTGAATACGCCACCAGTCACGATTTGTAGATGATGGATGATTAGATGTTTCAAGAAAGAATTCTCTTAATAGCTCTAAGAGTGTTTCTGCTTTTTCCTGACCTATATTCACTCTTTTACGTCTAATGATTCTTCTAGAGTTAAATCCATCTCCATAATCATATCCAGTAAACCAGATGTGTCCATCACGCATGATTGTTAAACGCTGACTGACTTCTACACAAGCATCCGGTTTTACTCCACGTCCTTTCGCATCTGAATAAAGTATGATTTTAGATAGTTTCATGATGAACACCTCCTTCAATACTTTTATTATAATTAATCATAATAAATGTATCAAACATTACAACTATTTTGAAAAAAAATAATTATATAAAGAGTAATCCAATAGTATGTACGATAAAGGCACAAATCCAGGCAATGACACACTGGAATACCACAATCTTCATAGCCCATGTAGCGCCTAGTTCTCTTTTAATAGAAGCGATAGCTGCCACGCAAGGTGTATATAATAAACAGAATATTAAGAGTGATAATGCGCCTAAAGGTGTAAGTATTGTCATTAAAGATTCTGTTCCTTTAAATAATACTGAGAGTGTAGAAACAACACTTTCTTTTGCCATAAATCCCGCAATAAGTGATGTAGAAATTCTCCAATCACCAAAACCTAAAGGTTTGAAGATTGGCGCAATAAATCCTGCCACCATTGCAAGAATACTATCCTGTGAATTAGAGACTAAATCTAATCTTAAGTTAAAGCTCTGTAAGAACCAAATGACAATAGAAGCGATAAAGATAATACCAAACGCTCTTTGTAAGAAATCCTTGGCTTTTTCCCATAATAACTGGAAAGTAGTTTTTGCGCTTGGCATACGATAGTTAGGGAGTTCCATCACAAATGGAACAGCCTCACCTTTGAATAAGAAACGCTTAGAAATGAGGGCTGTAATAATACCCATCACAATACCAAAGATATATAATCCAACCATGACCAGTCCAGCCTGTTTTGGGAAGAATGCAGCTGCAAAGAATGCATAGATTGGAAGTTTTGCAGTACAGCTCATAAATGGTGTCAACATGATTGTCATCTTACGGTCACGTTCTGAAGGGAGTGTACGGCTGGCCATAACACTTGGTACAGAACATCCAAATCCAATCAACATTGGCACAATACTTCTTCCTGATAAACCGATCTTTCTGAGTAGTTTATCACTTACAAAAGCGACACGAGCCATATATCCTGTATCTTCTAATAATGATAAGAAGAAGAATAAAATAACAATAATAGGTAAGAAACTAATAATAGAACCAACACCCTGGAATACACCATCAATGACTAATGAATGAAGGACTGGGTTAATATTCCAAGCAGTAAGTCCTTTATCTACAACTTGAGTCAAAGCATCAACGCCTATTTCCATGAGTGACTGTCCCCAGGCACCAAATACATTAAATGTTAAAAAGAATACGAGTCCCATAATAATGATGAAAGCAGGAAAACCTGTGTATTTACCTGTTAAAATTTCATCAATCTTACGGCTTCTTTCTCTTTCTTTGCTTTCATGTGGTTTAACCACTGTTTCTTTAACTAATTTATTAATAAAGGTAAAACGCATATCCGCAATAGCGGCTGTACGGTCTAAGCCTCTTTCTTCTTCCATCTGTGAAATGATATGTTCAATCATTTCTTTTTCATTTGTATCAAGGTCTAAGGCTGCTTCTACTCTTGCATCACCTTCTACTAATTTATTAGCTGCAAAACGTAATGGAATACCAGCTCGCAAAGCATGGTCTTCAATTAAATGCATGATGGCATGTAAGCATCTATGTACTGCACCACCTTCATCATTTTCATCACAAAAGTCCTGTCTTAAAGGTGCTTCTTGATATTTCGCTACATGGATGGCATGATTCACTAATTCATCAATACCTTCATTCTTAGCGGCAGAAATAGGAACAACTGGGATACCCAATAGTTCTTCCATCTTATTTAGATGAACATAACCACCATTACCTCTTACTTCATCCATCATATTCAGTGCTAGAACCATTGGTACATCAAGTTCCATTAACTGCATAGTGAGATATAGGTTTCTTTCTATATTTGTTGCATCTACGATGTTGATGATTCCTTTAGGTTTTTCATCTAAGATATACTGTCTAGATACTAATTCTTCACTTGTATAAGGAGATAAAGAATAAATACCTGGTAAATCAGTGACAAGTGTTTCTGGATGTCCTTTAATAGACCCACTCTTTCTATCAACAGTGACACCAGGAAAGTTCCCTACATGTTGATTAGAACCTGTTAATTGATTAAATAATGTCGTTTTACCACAGTTCTGGTTACCTGCTAACGCAAAGGTAATCTGTGTTCCTTCTGATAAAGGATTTTCAGTTTCTTTATCATGATATTTACCACCTTCACCGAGTCCTGGGTGAATATGGTGTTGAATAGGTGGAATAGGTGTATGATCTTCTACACCTTTAGTTGTCATATCTATTCCAATCTTTTTCGCATCATCTAAGCGTAATGTTAGCTCATAGCCATGAATACGTAATTCCATTGGATCACCCATTGGGGCGAATTTTTCCAATGTTACAACAGAACCTGGTATTAAACCCATATCTAGGAAATGTTGTCTTAATGACCCAGAGCCCCCTACATAAGTCACTGTAGCACTTTCCCCAATCTTTAACTCATCTAGAGTCATAAAAACCCCTCCTTCATATTCTCTCAACAAGTATAGCACAAAAAAGCTTCCTTAAGTGGAAGCCTTTAAGTATTTTGTAGGTATAACCTTTGTAAGATAGATATTGTTTTCTGAGAGATAGAACTTGTATCCATCTTCATACATCTGTTTAGTATCAATAGTAAAGACATATGGTTCCCCGTGTCTTGAGCCGACCGTCATTGCGGTTTCTATATCTTGAGATAAGTGAACATATATACGTGTCTGACTTAATATTCCTTCTTCTAAAATAGAAGGTACAAAACGAGTCGCTGTACCATGATAAAGAATATCAGGTGGTTGTACTTCTTTTAAATCTACATTCACAGGAATAGAATGTCCTTGATTCGCACGTATTCTTGTATGATCTCCATTATACGAATAACGCTGTTTCTCATCTTCTCTCACAATCATATCTAAGTCTTCTATTGTGATATTTAATGCTTCTAATATCTTTTGAACATCACCATAACCATGATCATCTAATTCAAGACCAATACTCTCTGGACAATGTCTGAGAATATAACTTAAACGTCTGCTTTTTCGCTCCATAATGATTTCTCCAATACTTTCCCAAGAGCCTCAAATAACTCCTGTTCCTTGTCTCCAAAACGACCTAAACTATTAGAATCAACATCCAATACCGCAATCACTTTGCCTTCTTCATCATGTAAAGGGACTACAATTTCAGACTTCGCTTCTGCATCACAGGCAATATAGCCAGGGAATGTAGACACATCTTCAATAAGAATTGTCTGGTCTCCCTGTACACATACACCGCAGGCCCCTTTACCTACTTTAATATGTGTACATGCCACTTTACCCTGGAAAGGACCTAAGACAAGTTCCCCTGCTCTCATCATATAAAATCCTACCCAGCTTAAATCATCAATCGCATCCATGAGTAACGCACTTGCATTAGACAAGTTAGTCACACACCATTCATTTGGTGAAATAAGTTCTTCTAATTGTTTTATTAATAACTCCATTATTATTCCCCCTGTGTATATTCCTCATAAGATACAATCGCATTGATTGGTTTTCTCTTATCATGCATTGGTCCAGGTACACAATCCTCTCTTGGATAACCAATAGGTAAGATCATCACTGGTACATAATTTTCAGGAATATTAAACTGTTTGATTAACTCCTTATAATCAAAAGAACCTACATAAGTAGACCCTAATCCTAAATCAAAGAGTTTAAGCATCATATATGTAGCAACAATAGACACATCTACTTCACCACATTCTCTATTATGCATATCTTTCCATGATACAGTCTTGTCATAACATAAGATCATTGCGAGAGGCGCATGGAAATGATATCTAGTACATTCCTTTAGTTTTGCAAGATTATCTGGATCTTCTACTACAAGTATTCTTTGTGGCTGATAGTTTACAGCTGTAGGTGCTATTCTTGCAGCTTCTAATATTTTATCTATTTTTTCTTTTTCTACCTTCTGACTAGAAAACTTTCTAACAGAATATCTTTCTTTTAATAACTGATCAAATTCCATAAAGATTGACCTCCTTATAGAACTATTATATAAGAAATACTCTTCTAGATAAATAAAAAGCGGTCAATTGACCGCCTCAATTCATTATTCTGCAGGTTTTACAGATACTCCGAATTTCTTTTCAATCCATTTCTTAGTGCTATCACTCTTTAAGATTTCAACTAATTTCTTAACTGCTTTGTTGTTTTTGTTTGATTCTTTTACAGCGATGATATTCTGGTAAGTCTTTGCTGCTTCAGAATTTGAATCTTCAGAAGTGATGATCTTATCAGTTACTTTTGCATCTAATGCATAGTTACCATTAATAATACCGAAATCAACATCAGGTAATTTAGAAGCCACCTGTGCAGCATCTACTTCTACTAATTCAACTTTTTTGTTGTAAGATACAACATCCTTCTTAGTTGCAGTTACACCTGCATCTTTCTTTAATGTAAGAACACCATTATCTGCAAGTAATAATAAAGCTCTTGCTTCATTTGTTGCATCATTAGGAATTGCAATCTTAGCACCATCTTTAATATCAGATACTGCTTTATATTTAGTTGAATATAATCCTAAAGGTTCAAAGTGGATTGCACCAACTGATACTAGATATCCATCATCACCCTTCTTATAACCTTTGTCTTTGTTGTAAGAAGTTAAGTATGGCTGATGCTGGAAGAAGTTTGCATCCAATGAACCATCTGAAGTAGATGGGTTGATGTTAGGATAATCTGAGAATTCCTTAATCTTTAATTTATATCCTGCTTTTTCAAATTCTGGCTGGACATGCTTTAAGATAATAGCATGAGGCGAAGTTGTTGCACCGACTGTAATAGTTTTAGAATCTGACTTACTTCCACATCCTGCTAATGAGAAAGCTAAAAGACCTGCTGTAAATACTTTTAAAATGTTTTTGTTCATAATATTCTCCTCCAATATATTAGTGTGTTGTTTTTTCTACGAGTTTGTCACCAATTGCCTGAACAATTGAAATTAAAATAAGAATTAAGATAATAACGACGAATGTGATATCTCCCATTGATCTCTGTAGACCATATCTGATTGCCATATCACCAAGTCCGCCTGCGCCAACAGAACCAACAATCGCAATCTGTCCAACTAAGGCAATAAATGAAATTGTAAGACCTCTGATCATCCCTGGAATGTTTTCTCTTAGATAAACATCAAAGATGATTTCTTTTGTACTGAGTCCCATCGCAATACTTGCTTCAATGATTCCTGAATCAATTTCCATAATGGCTGATTCCATCTGTCTTGCGACAAATGGCGCTGTTCCTATAACTAGAGGAACAAGTGCACCTTCGATACCGATTGTTGTACCAAATAAAGCACGAGAGAGTACTGCAACAGTAGGAATCAAGATAATGAATGGAATAGATCTAAATAAGTTAATAATCTTATCTAAGATCCAGAAAACGGGTTGATTTTCTTTTAAACCATCTTTTCTAGTGACTACTACAATAACTGCTAAGAAGATTCCAATAACCACTGAGATTAAACCACTGATTACCAACATTAATAATGTATCAATAATAGCTTGTGGGAAATCTGAAGCAAACTCTATAACGTTTGGAAATAGCTTAGTTACCACGTTTAATCACCTCCACTTTAACTCCCTGTTGTTTTGTGAATTCTAATGCTTTCTTGATATCTACATCTTCGCCAGTAAAGATTGTAATAAGAGTACCAATTGGCTGTCCCTGGATAATTTCTACATTCCCAAAGATAATAGAACAATCTACATTGTAATCTCTTGATAATACTGAAATTAATGCGACATCTGTATTAGAACTCTGATACTGTAATTTCACCATCTGCTGGTTTTCATTTAACTGTGTAATACGATGATTGTCTTTGATCAATTCATCAATCTTATTAAGATTATTTGTAGTAGCGATAAAGTTCTTAGTAATCTGATGCTGTGGATTAGAGAAAATATCAACAATACTGCCCTGTTCTACTACACGGCCATCTTCCATGACTGCTACCTTATCACACACTTCCTTGACTACAGCCATTTCATGAGTAATTAAAACAACTGTTAAGCCAAGTTCTTTATTTACTTTCTTAATAAGCTGAAGAATACTTTGTGTTGTCTGAGGGTCTAAAGCACTTGTGGCTTCATCACATAGAAGTACTTTAGGATTGTTGGCAAGCGCTCTTGCGATTGCGACTCTTTGTTTCTGTCCTCCAGATAACTGACTTGGATAAGAATCTTTTCTTTCTACCAAATCGATAAGTTCGAGTAATTCTAAGACTCTCTTATTGATCTTATCCTTACTCCAGCCTAGATGTTTTAATGGAAATGCGATATTGTCGTAAATAGTACGACTGTTGTAAAGATTAAAATGCTGGAAGATCATTCCAATCTTTTCTCTTTCTTTTCTTAAATCTGCATCGGATAGTTTTAATAAATCTTTATCCCCAAATACAACAGCACCGCTATCAGGTTTTTCTAATAAGTTGATACATCTTACTAATGTAGATTTACCAGCCCCTGAGAAACCAATAATACCGTAGATTTCCCCTTCTTCAATATTCAGACTGACATCCTTGACAGCATGGACATCGCCATCTTTAGTCTTAAAAGTCTTTGTAACATGTTCTAAGTGGATCATGTTCTCTCTCCTTCCCTTAAATAAAAAACGTTCTCATCCATATAATAGGACGAGAACGTATCGTTTCGTGTTACCACCTAAATTCATTATTAAGTCACCTTAATAACCTCTTCGAGTACATGCATACTCTATCGCTGTAACGGGCGCTCCCGTCATGACTTACATTTCAGCCATGCAACTCCAAGACCATCTTCCTATAACTTCCCTTCATTCCTTCTCAGCTAACGGAACTCTCTGTATAAGTTTCATTACAGTACTCTTCTTTTCACTGTCTTTTCTTGATGTGGTTTCATCTTAGCACCACAAATTTAGTGCGTCAACACAAAACACGATAATATCTACTATTTTAGTAGGATTATAGTTTTAAAAAATAGAGTGCCATAGTTTTAAACTATATCAATGTGTAAAAAAAGGATCTGTATTTCTACAGACCCTTATCTATAGCATCATGAATAATATCAGCATGATCAAAGGCAAGATCATTCATACCTATATTGATATCACCACATCTTAAATGTGTTTCATCGACAATAGTGAACCATTTCGCTTCTTTGGCATCATCACCAGCTTCTGGATGAATACTCTTCTTATCTACATCTGCATAAAATGCGGTAGATACAACCCATCCACGAGGATCTCTTCCCGGCTGACTATAAACACCTACAAGCTTCATAGACACACCTTCTATACCTGTCTCTTCTTTAAGTTCTCTTGAAGCCGTCTTTTCAATCGGTTCATTCTTATTAGCGAAGCCTCCAGGCAGTGCCCATTTACCTATATAAGGATGTCCACCACGTTTAACCAATAAAATCTCTGTCACATCAGAATGAGCAAAGATACAAATATCAGCTGTCAGTGAAGGTTTAGGATATTTATCAGGATTATAGTTTTTTAAAAATTCTTCTTCTGTAAGACCGTTCTTATCTCTATACATTAGAAATCAACTTCTGTATCGTAGTAGCAAGCCTTTAATAAGTTTTCCATTTCTTCCTGAGTTGGAATACGTGGGTTAGAACCTGTACATGCATCAGCAATAGCGTTCTTAGCGATTTCTGGTAATCTTTTTAAGAATACATCTTCAGGTACAAATCCAACTTCAGCTGGTAAACCATCAGCACCATAGTGGTTGATACTATGTGGGATATTTAATGCATCATTCATACCTCTTAAGTATTTAATTAATAATGCAACCTTTTCATCATCATTTTCTCCACCTAAGTGCATGTAATCAGCAATTACACCATAACGTTTCTTAGCTGTTTCATCTTTAGCGTTATAAGCAATAACCTTTGGTAAGTACATAGCATTAGCTGCACCATGGATAATATGTCCACCCTGGTCTACGAAAGCAGCACCAGTCTTATGAGCCATTGAATGTACGATACCTAATAATGCGTTAGAGAATGCCATACCTGCTAAGCACTGTGCATCATGCATATCATCTCTGCAGCTCATATCACCACTATATGATTTAACTAAGTTAGCCTGGATCATTTCAATTGCATGAATAGCAAGTGGATCAGTGTAGTTACAGTTTGCAGTAGATACATATGCTTCAATTGCATGAGTCATAGCATCCATACCTGTATGAGCAACTAATTTAACTGGCATAGTTTCAGCTAAGTCAGGATCTACGATTGCAACATCTGGAGTGATTTCAAAGTCAGCGATTGGATATTTAATACCTTTATCATAATCAGTAATGATTGAGAAAGCTGTAACTTCAGTTGCAGTACCACTTGTAGATGGGATTGCACAGAAATGCGCTTTCTTTCTTAACTTTGGAATACCAAATACTTTACACATTTCTTCGAATGTGATTTCTGGATATTCATACTTAATCCACATAGCTTTTGCAGCATCAATAGGTGAACCTCCACCCATAGCTACGATCCAGTCAGGCTGGAATTCTTCCATAACTGCAGCACCTTTCATAACTGTAGTTACTGATGGATCTGGTTCGATACCTTCATATAATTTAACTTCCATACCAGCTTCTTCAAGATATTTAACAGCTCTATCTAGGAAGCCATTTCTCTTCATGCTTCCGCCACCTACACAGACAATAGCTTTCTTACCTTCTAAGTTCTTAAGGTTTTCTAAGGCACCTTTGCCATGATATAAATCTCTTGGTAATGTAAATCTCATATTATATTCCTCCTATACAATACCTTTGATGAGCTCCTTTTCATCTAGTGAAAATTTTATCATAAACGCTTACATTAGTCAATGTTACAAAGGTTCTTACAGTTTAAAAAATACAATGCATATCTTCACTTTTTGCGATATTTAAGCCATTTTTTAAACTTTAAAAAAAATTAAAAAAAACAATTCATTTTTTTCTTTGATTTATATACTGAGGCACACTTATATGAATAACTTCATCTGCACATTTAATAAGTTCAGGAGCTGCATTCTCTACAGCACAGCTATAGTCTGCCTCTTCAAACATTTCGATATCATTCTTTCCATCCCCAAATACAACCACTTCATCACATTGTAGCTTCTGTTTTAAATATTTAATTGCATTGGCTTTAGAAGCATCTGGTGACATCACTTCTAACCACCAATCATGTGAATACATTTCCTGATCAAAGACAGTATAATAATCTTCCTTAAACAAATCATAAAGAGGCTTTAATTTATCATAATCATCGATCAATAATAAATAGAATATATCCCCCTCATAGAGATCTTCATAAGTATTCACAGGATGATTTCTAGGATCATCTAAATGATCATCCACAAAAGCTTTTACTCCTACACTCATCTTATCCTTAACATAAGAGAAGTAAGTCTTCTTTCCTATTTGAGAATAGACAATAGGTGAGATATCATAATTCTTTACTATATCCAATATAGAATCTCCTAAATAGTTTCCTAGGATCATATCTCCTTTAGGTGATAATATAAATGTCCCATTCTGGACAATTATAGGAAGCTTAAAGTTTATATCACCTATGACCTGTTTAGCGGTAATAAGAGAACGTGCAGTCGCATAGGTAATGTTTACATCTTCATCTATGAGTTGGTTTATTAGTTTTAAGTTTTCTGGTTTAATCGATTTATCTGGTTCTAGTAATGTCCCATCTAGATCTGTTACATAGAGTGTCTTCATAATTTCCTCCTATATAAAAACATCATGATACCATTTTACCATGATGTTTAAGAAAAAGTTATTTTTCAAAATATTCTGCCACTTTTTGCAAATTCTCAATAATTGGAAGATGTTGTGGACATGCTGCTTCACACTGCCCACATCCAATACATTCACTTGCTTTACCAAATGTATGTGTCAAACGTGTATAGTATTCTCCTTGAGGTCTCCATGATTTAGTTGCTACTTCCTGTTTATCAGCATTATAGAGTGAGAAGTATTTAGGAATCGCAATATGCATCGGACACCCTTCTGTACAATAAGAACAGCCAGTACAAGGAATTTCAATACTACTATTAATAATATCAACAGCCTTCTTAATCAGTGTCTGTTCTTCCTCATTTAAAGGCTTAAAGTCTTCCATATAGCCTGTATTATCTAATAGCTGTTCCATATTACTCATACCAGATAAGACAACCCGGACATTATCTAAACTTGCCGCAAAACGAATCGCCCAAGATGGAATAGACATGTCTGGATGATAAGACTTGAATGTCTCTTCTACTTCATCAGGTACATTGGCAAGTGTACCACCCTTCACTGGTTCCATTACAAATACAGGAACATGATGTCTGACTGCCGTTTCATAACATTTACGAGACTGTACACCTTCACTTTCCCAATCTAGATAATTCAACTGAAGCTGTACAAATTCTACTTCTGGATGTTCAGATAAGACACGTTCTAATAAGTCTGCATTATCATGAAAAGAAAAACCAATATGTTTTACTAATCCTTTTTCTTTCTTATCCTTCAGCCATGTGAAACAGTCTAACTCTGTATATTTCTTATAATGATCTGTTCCTACATCATGTAAGAGATAATAATCAAAGTATTCTGCACCTGTTTTTCTTAACTGTTCATTAAAGATTCTATCCCTATCTTCTTTTGTTTCAATAAAGCCTGCATGAAGCTTATCAGCTAGTGTAAAAGAATCTCTTGGATGTCTATCGACTAAAGCTGTCTTAGTCGCTTCTTCACTCTTAAAGGCACAATACATCCAGGCTGTATCAAAATAAGTAAATCCTTTTTCTAAAAATGTATCGACCATTCTTTTAGTTTCTTCAATATCAATGCTGCCTGCATCATTTTGATCGAGTAATGGTAAACGCATTAAACCAAATCCTAATTTCTTCATATACATATCCTCCCTACATTCATTTTAACCCTAAAGTAAGGTTTAAGGGCAAGAAAAAAAGAGCTGTAACGCTCAAGATAGTAATAAATACTACCTATTCATTACAGTCCCTTTTGATTTTTTCATAATCATTTGAATAAGTGTAGGAATAAAGAATTCTATGATGAATGCTGCCATAAAGAATAATAATATCAGCATTTTAGTTACAGGTATAATCAAACTATATATATGTATCCTTATAACAAACTCTATAAAGACTTCTAGTAATACTATTCCAAGAACACCTAAAAGAATACTATTTTTGATATAGGTCATATAGAAACTCTTATTGATTCTCTTTGTAGTAAAGCCTAAATTATACAAGAAATCCCTTGTCTGTTTCTCCTCTTTAAGGATCAGATACTTGAGATAGAAATAGAACCCATACAACAATACAAATACTATAATCATGAATTGTATTAATACTTGTTTATTGTTGGAAAGAATCTTATTGATTGCACTATTATCTACAAAAGCACCTTCTACATTAAAACCAAGCTTTTCTAACTGTTTTGTGACTTGATCAATATTCTTCAAACTATCTACTCTTACAGTATAAGCACCTGGTTTCCAAGGTGTTTCTACAACGACCTGATCCACATCACTCATTGTATAAGTAGAAGGTAATGATCCTTCATAGTATTTATAATCAGTCCCTTCCGCTCCAGGCACACCATATAATACTTTTGATTGTGTTGCATGATATGTCTTTCTATATTGATTTACAACACTTCGTGGGACATAGATACTGCCAGTACCATTATATGAATTTGAACTTATTTCTGTTCCTTCTTTTAGTATACCTCTTACAGGTAATTCTACCTCTACGAGATCCACAAGGACAGTATTAACATCCACATAGTCACTACCTTCTGAATCAATACCCATCTGTGTTATACCAGATGCATCATACATAGGAACAGGTAAATAGAACTTTAATTTAAGATCATCCATATTGATTGAATCAACTGAAATATCCTGATTAGATAATAACTGATTACTTATATATACACCTTTATTATCATTGTGCTTTACAGTTAAATTTGTATAATCATCTTCATCCTCATATACCTGCATACTCACTAGATTTATTGTTTGATTACATTTCTTTCCTGTAAGTTTTGCTTCTTGATATTTCAATTGAGTTTCAGTATCTAATCCAAGTATCATAACATCATTGTATTCTTTTTCATAACGCCATTTAACACTCTCAATATTCTTTACAGATTTAATCTTTTTATAATCTGATTGTGTCATAGGAAATTCTGAACCATTATAAGAATAATAGTCATTACTCATCTTTTCCTTATATACAGTTAAATCTCTCGAAGCAATCGTATTGATTTTTTGTTCATAAGATTCATTATAATGTCCATAAACATTATAGCTATATGCACATATAATCATTGTGAAAGCAACAAGTATATTCATTACTATTCTAAAAGTATGATGAGAAAAACGTAGATTAAATAATTTATGATTATGTGGTATCTGTGATATAAGAGATGTTTCCCTTTGATTCTCTTTTTCTAGAATAAGTGTTTGATCAACCTTATAGAGTACATCTGCTTCTTCAATCATCCTTTGATCATGAGTTGCCACAATCACATAATGTCCCTCTTCAGCATACTCTTTTAGATACTTAATCATTTCTATCGCATAGGATGCATCCAAAGCGGCTGTAGGCTCATCAAGTATCAATATTTCTGGCTGACTCATAATAGCTAAACAGATAGCGACTCTTGTCTTTTCACCACCTGATAAGTTTCTAGGATATTTTTTCTTTAGAGAAGCTATACCAAACTTTTCTTCATATGTATCATTTCTTTGATAACCTAATTTAACTAATTGTTTAATATGTTCCTCTATAGTCATTCCTTCAACAAACAAAGGAATCTGAGGTACATTGACCATATGATCATAAATGAACTGTTGTCTACTATCTTGATCTTGTTCATCTATTCTCTGTCCTTCATAAATATATTCACACTCATATGCGAATTGAAAGGCTTTTAAGAAAGTAGACTTACCAGAACCACTCTTTCCCCTAATAATAGTCAATACACCTGGAGAAGTATGAAATGATGCATTGTTTAAGATTACTTTATCACCAAATGATATATTTAAATTTTTGATTTCAATCATCTTAATGCACCTCACTTCTTAATTCATCCACTATATTCAGCTTATTAATGAATTTGTTTTGAAGAACTAATCTTTCTATCAATAAGATAACTATGAATAAGACAGTCATACTAGAAAGTGTCACCATATTAAAAGTACCTAATATAAGAGACATGATTGAGGAGATTAGAGTAGAACTCACTACAACTATAGATATACTTCCCAAAGTTTCTACCATGGATATTCTTTGAAGATCCTTTTTTAATAATCCTGATATCAAAAGAAGTACAAGTTCTTTTTTTCTCTGCATCAGTAGATGAGATTCCAATACAATATCAATAAGTACACTAATAACTAGAATCACACCCGCAAATGTAAACATCATATTCTTATAGTAAGAATCAAGACTATTCATAGCCTCTCTGTCAGTGAATGAATCATTGATTCTGTATCCTTTTGATTCATAATAGTCTACCAATTTATTCAATTCATCATAGGTATCTGTCTTGATGATATAACCTATATAACGTGGTGTACATTCTGATTGTTTATAGATGTCCTGAAGAATTGAATATGGGACATAGATATATCTTTGACTCTTTGATACATAATGAACCTTTTTATTATTCCTAAATACACCGTTCATATCAAAGGTATAAGAAGTCTGATGCATACCATTTTGATCAGTTATATATAAATCTAAATTCACTCTATTATCAGATAATCCCTGATTCAACAGATAATAACTCTCATTATCCATATAGATTCCTGTCTTTGTTTCTTGAATATTTCTATCTATATATTTAGAAAGATCATCATCCTTGAAATAAGGCACAAGATAGACATCTTCTCCTTCTATTTGTGTATATATTTTATATAGAGGAAACGTATTCTTGTCATCTATTTTTATGAAATGAGAATAATCCTGATCCACATAACTATGCTTATCTTTGGTAATAATAGCCTTATTTTCTAATTGTCCTATCAACATCTGCATTCCTTGATCCTTTGAATGATGAATAATACCAAGAATCATCTGTCCAGATACAAGAGACAAAATAAATACCATCATCATCAAAACATACATGAACCTATAATGTTTCACATAGTCTTTTACATATTCCCTATAAAGCCTATGATCCACTTGGGATACTTCACCCTGTCCACATATATCTTCTTGAATCTCAGAGCCATCAGATATCAGCCTACCATCTTCTAGTGTATAAACGATATCTGCATACTTTATAGCCTCTTCTGAATGAGAAGCCAACACAATGGTCATATGCGCACTTAATTCTTTTAATATATTATAGATTTCTATCTCATTCTCATGATCCAATGAAGCTGTAGGTTCATCTAAGACAAGTACTTGTGGATTACTTACAAGCGCTGTTGCGATAGAGAGTCTCTGTCTTTCTCCTAGTGAAAGTGTCATGACATTCTGATTTAAAGTCACATCAAGATGCATCTTATCAAGATAATCCTGTATATCTTTATCAGATAAATGTTTATTATGAATATGTGCAAAATACTGTAATGTTCCTCTGACATCTAGATGAGCCAATAAATCATTTTCCTGGAATACATAGCTGATACATTCTTTTCTGATATTATTTCTATCTTTTTCTCCTATGAGACGATGATCATAATAGTATTGATACTTGCTTTTTGTATCCATAAGCGCAATACAATAGAGAAGAGCTGTCTTACCTGAACCACTCTTCCCTCTTATAAGAGTAATAGAATGTGCAGGAATAGAAATAGAGGCATGATCAAGAATAACTCTATCATATTCTATACAAATGTCCTTTAATTCAATCATATTATCATTCCCTTTCATATATATATTACACTTCTAATTATTTTTTTGTAAAGGCTTTCATTGTAATCAAAAAAAGAGCTGTAACGCTCAAGATAGTAATACATTCACACAACACGATAGACTTAAAGCCATCATTAAAATTAATGCTACTATTCTTTTTATAAGAACCTCCTAACTTAAAATACTACACAGCAGAAAAATTAATTACGCATAAGAAAACAAAAAAAAGCAACAATATGATTAGAAAAATCAAAACGCATTTTAAAACCTTTTTTGAACGACGATTTCTACTTGCCAACTGTTCTACCACTCTCGCCAGTTCAACTGCAATCATATCTTCATTTTTCTCATCGGCAACATCTGATCCTATTAGTTCGCTCACAGACACATCTAATATTTCTGCCAATTTTATTAACATGTCGGCATCTGGAACTGATATTCCCTTTTCCCACTTCGAAATAGTTTGTCGCACAACGTTCAAAGCTTCTGCAACGTTTTCTTGCGTTAAGCCTTTTCGTTTTCTAAATATTTTCAAATTCTTGCTTAACATTTTATGGCTACCTCCTTTCATTTGTTCACTCTATATATATCGTAAATAGTTGCGTTGCACAAGCAACACATATTAACATAGCGTAATTTTATCGTATAGTAGATTCTTTTTTGCAAAAAAGCAATATTTTCACTCAATCATCGGCACCTTTCAAATACATAGATTTCGCCATGGTGGAACCAGTAGTGCCAGGCACTATTAACAAATACTTATCCCATCTCCTTATTAATCAATCATTGATTGTAAGGTTTAAGGGCAAGAAAAAAACTCTGTATTAAATACAGAGTTTAGTGAGTCTGACCTTCAGCAGTCTTGATATCTTCCTGGTTTTCACCAATAGCTTTTACAGCTGCTTCAATACCAGTTACAATCTGTTCAAGACTTAATGATGGAGCAATTGGCTTACGGTTAATAACCTGGCTAGTGATGAATGGAACATGCATGAATCCACCACGAACATCTGGATATTTATTGGCAAGTGTATAAAGTACACCATACATTAAATGGTTACATACATAAGTACCAGCAGTATTAGAAACACTTGCAGGAACACCTGCTTTACGAATTTCTTCAGCCATTGCCTTAATTGGTAATGTAGCGAAATAAGCAGTCTCTCCATCTTCGAATACTGGACCATCTAAAGGCTGATTTCCTTCATTATCAGGAATACGTGCATCATTGATATTGATTGCGACACGTTCTGGAGTTAAATCAAAACGTCCCCCCGCCTGTCCAATACATAATACAGCATCTGGTTTTTCTTTTTCGATTGCAGCAGCTACTGTATCGATAGATTTGTAGAATACTGTAGGAACCATAAGTTTTACAACTTCTACATCTCCTACCTGATCAGAAACTCTTTTAACAGCTTCCCAGGCAGGATTGATTGGTTCGCCACCAAATGGGTCGAAACCTGTTAATAATAATTTCATTTGAAAGCCTCCTTAGAATGCTAAAACGTACATTAAGATAATATGAATTACTAACATAATTAATGCAACTGGAACCTGAGTCATAATAATTCTGTATTTATTCTTAGTTTCCAGCAATGCAGCAGGCATGATATTGAAGTTTGCAGCCATAGGAGTCATTAATGTACCACAGTAACCTGCAGTTAAACCTAAAGCACCAACAACAAGAGCATTCGCACCCTGTGCAATTAAGAATGGATAACCGATACCTACTGTAATAACGGCGAAAGCAGCGAAACCATTACCCATGATCATTGTAAATAATGCCATACCTACACAATAGAAGATAACTGCAATCAAGTGATTTCCTTCAGGGATAAGTGCACCTACACCAGCAGCGATTACAGCACCTACACCAGCTGCAGTAAATAATGAACCTAATGCAGATAATACCTGAGGTAAGATACCTGTAGAACCAACATTATCATTTAATCTAACACCATCTTTGAAAGGTGTAGATAGTTTTGGTTTAAAGATAATATATGCAACGATTAATGCAGCAGCAGCACTAATACCAATCGCATTGTTTGCACCAAGATTTGGTAAGAAAGTTGCAACTAATACGGCAACAAGAGCTAAGCATACTGGTGGGATAAATGACTTATATCCGTATTTGTCTGCATTATCACGAGTTTCCTTAGCAGTTGGGATATGTCTTGCAGCTGGTTTTACTAAACCTAAACCAGATAATACAGCAAGAAGAACAACGATTAAACCAGTAATCCAAGTTGGAATATATGGTCCAACCATAAATGTAACAGCAATTAAGAACCAGAAAATAGCAGTAGTCACTGGCTTTTCACAGTCTTTATTAGTTAAGGCATTAAACCCTGTTGCAGCAAAGATTGCACCAATTACGCAGTAGAATACTTCTGCAATAATAGTGGCTGTATTCCATTCAATTTGTAACATTGTTATTTGCCTCCTTTTCCATATTTCTTATTAAGTTTCTTATCGAACCATAAAGCATAAGCTCCACCAACAATAACAGAAATAACTGCAATTGGAATAGACCATAATGCGATTTGGTTAGCAGTAACAACCTGGTCAATACCATGTGACTTAAATAATTCGTTTAAAGTTGCAACAATAAGTAATGTTCCTGAAGCACCCATGAAACAGTTCTGAGCAAAGAAGTTACCATAGTTTTCAGTAGCTGCAGCCATACCTTTGATCTGATCTTCTGTATCTTCATCAATATCACCATATTTTGCAATCGCAGCAGCCTGAGCCATTGGATTGATTAATGGACGAATGAACTGTGGATGACCACCAATTCTCAATGAGAATGCAGACGCAACAGTACGAACACCTTCCCAGATCACTAATAAGCGACCTGTAGTAGCATTCTTAATACCCTTAATCAAGTCTACCGCTTTATCACGTAAACCCATACGTTCACATAGACCTACAACTGGTAAAGTTAAAATAAATAAAGTTGCTGTACGGTTAGTTAAAAAGGCTGTACCTAGTGTATTTAAAATGTCCATGATAGACATACCACTGATTAAACCTGTTACTAAACCAGCAACAACAACTGTTGCAAGAGTATCGAATTTCATTACAAACCCAATAACGACAATTACGATACCGATAAGTTTAATAGCATCATTCATATGTTTTTCCTCTTCCTTCGTAATATGATAAGATAATTATACCAATAAATATCGTTATATGCAAATTGATGAGCACAATATTTCATTAAAATACAAATTGAGCGCCCTTACATTTTACGATATTTGAACAAATAAAAAGAGGAGCACTATAATACTCCCCATTCAATCGGCTGAATTGCCTTGGCATGTCCATCTTTCATGATGACTTTATCATCTACAATAATAGTTGGATTATGTGTCACTAAATCAAAATGTCCACGCGCATTATGGCTGCCTCCTAAGGCAAGATTTCTACCAAAACCAATATGGAATGTCCCAAAAGCAGACTCATCTTCAATATAGCTAGCTCCACGACACTTAGATATTGTATTTAACCCTATTCCAAATTCTGCGGCACAATACATTTCTAAATCATCAAATGATTCTAAGTATTCTTTCAGTTTACGTCCATCTTCTGTATCTTCGATATAAGTGATATAACCATTCTCTATTTTTATTTCTACAGGTTTATCCACTATTCCTATATATCCCATTGATCCATCTAATATAAGTGTCCCATTTGTATGATATTCTACTGGTGGTATATAGATTTCAAAGCTGGATGATGAACATTTTCCTACTTCCCATAGAGACCCATGGAAGATACCTGGAAAACGATCTCTGATATCAAAGGTGAGGTCTGTACCACGTTTAGTCGTAACATGTATTGTTTTTGCATCACGTAATTCCCAGAACATTGGCATACCTAACATTGTGGCTTCATCAGGATCCATTTTTAAGAATTCCTGTTCAAATAATGATTCACCATTATTTGTAGACATGGGCATGGATAAAAACTGTGCCCCACGTGAAAGTGCATAGTTCACAGCATCTGTTGTAATAAATGAATAATTGGTTGCACCTACTATCGCATCTGCTTTGGCCATTTCCCATTTTAAAGCATCTATACTTTTACCATTTTGTATTTCATGTGATTTTAATTGGACAACCTTACATCTAGCACCAATATGATCACATGCTTTTGAGAAGGCATCTGCTTCTTTAAGTTTTGTTTCATCTGTCACAAAATATACTAAATTATCTTTTGTAAGATGGAGCCAGTCTTCTACAACTATTCTTGCTCCTTCATTTATATTCATGTAAAATCAACCTCCAATGCTCATTATATATAAAATCAACATTTCTTGCGATACATATGATCGAAAACTACTCAACAACATATATTACAGTTCAAACAGATACGACTCCTTCTACTCTTGTACGTATCTCAAAGAACCTATACAGATGGACACCTATTACCAGAAGTACAACATAATAATATGTGTACCAATGATTTATCTCATCTTGTGAATGCATCACTCTATATATCTACAAGAGAAAAATCTTATAAGAAAAACTGGCGTAATTAACAGAATCACGCCAGTTCAGTAATTCAATTCTTAAGAATGAAGAATAGAGTCTCCATTTGTTTCAATGATTTCTTTATATTCTTCATAAGAATCTTTTAGTTTTCTTTCAAGTGTTCCATGTCCATCATTAAAACGATCTACATAGACAAAACCATAACGCTTCTTCATTTCTCCAGTACCTGCAGAAACAACATCAATAGGTCCCCAATATAAGTAACCCATGCATTCAACACCATCTAGAATGGCTTCATGAACATATTTTAAATGTTCCTTGATATAGTACATTCTATATTCATCATGAATATGTCCTGTTTCATCTAGATTTTCATCTAATCCAATACCATTTTCTACAATAAAGAGTGGTAAATGATAACGATCATATAAGATATTCATCACATAACGGATACCCTTAGGATCAACTGGCCAGCACCAAGGTTCTGGTGAACATTCCTTTACAAATGGATTAGCACGTCCTTTTAATCCGCCTGTATTACCATCCATACCAACAGACTGATCATATGTAGTAGAACGATAATAACTAAATGAGAAGAAAGCCACTGTATTTTCTTTTATTAACTGTAATTCATCTTCTCTTACTTCAGGTGCACAGTCATGTTCTCTCCATACACGTTTTACATAACCAGGAATTTCTCCTAAACAGAAGACATCACCAAAATAGAAATTATTTAATCTTACTGTATTATATGCCCCAAAGACATTATCAGGATTGCAATCATATGGATATGTTGCAACAGATGAACATGTTAACATGCATCCTACCTGTGCATCCTTATCAATCTCACGGCATAGTTTAACTGTCCAGGCATTGGCTACACAGATATTATAATAAGCAAGCCACTTATCTTTTTCAGTTGTTGAACCAATAGGATCACTTGGATCTTTTGGATTATCGATAGTCAATACTCCACCTGCTACTAGTGGGTTAATCATCATATTGTTAACTTCATTAAAAGTAAGCCAGTATTTTACTTTACCCTTATATCTCTTAAATACTGTAGTGACATAGCGTTTCCAGAAATCAATGAGTTTACGATTGCTCCATCCTCCATATTCAGTAATAAGATGTAGAGGTGTTTCATAATGACTTAATGTGATGACTGGTTCCATACCCAATTCCAACATTGTTTCAATCATATCATCATAGAAAGCTAAACCTTTTTCATTAGGTGTTTCTTCATCCCCGTTAGGGAAGATTCTACCCCAGGCAATAGATGTTCTAAAGCAGTTAAAGCCCATACCAGACATTAACTTTAAATCTTCTTTATATCTATGATAGAAGTCAATGGCTTCATGACTTAAGTATGCTTTATTAGGATCTAAGCACATTTCATATTTCTTTGTTTCTTCATTCCATTTAATACCAGGATCCTTAGAACCAATACCCACCATTACATCAGTGACATTAGGTTCTTTACCATCTTCTAGCCAGGCTCCTTCACATTGATTGGCAGCAACAGCGCCACCCCATAAAAAATTCTTTGGAAAACTCATATTCTTTTCCCTCCTATGATTCTATTCTAATCTAAAATAAGAAAAAATATGTTGTTCTTCCTATTTATGAAAAATGTTTCTAAATATGAAAATACCTTAAAAGGCTATATGCATCATGCATATAGCCTTAACTATTATTTAATAATCTTGAAATAGTGACCTGGTTCAATCATGTCTAAGAACATCATTTCTTCTTCTTTTACATGACCACAAAGGTTTCTTTCACCATCATTTGGAATATCTCTTAATGCGATTTCTAATTCACCACGATAATGAGCTAAGTTATCATTAACGATTAATACGTCACCACGATGGAACATCTTCTGTTCTGTTTCACGATGTGGGATACTTTCATTCTTATACTTTACTCTGCTTCCAGATGAACGTAAGAAGAATGAAGAATGATCATAACGATCCCAATGTGGATAGTAATCATAAATGATTTCCTTTTCTACATCTGATAAACCTTCTACTTCATCAATCTTGAAGCAAATGTTCTGGTAATCAACTTTTGATAAAGCTTTTAATTCTTCTTCTGAAGCATAAGCATTACCAATGATAATATCATCAACATCTCCAGTTGCAAGCATTAAACGAGCCTGTAAATCAATTGGAAGACCTCTTAAGATTTCTACTGTTGGTAATCCACAGAAGACATTCCAAGGACCATGTGTATGTGGCTGGTTACTTGATACGAATGCTGCTGTATGAAGATTTAATGATTTCCAATAAGCATTGAAGTTAACGAAATAGTTCCAGTCTAAACCAGAATATCTTTCTGGGAAGAAGTTATGACAGATAATAACCTGATCCTTGTTTCCGCCCTGTTCTAATAATAATTCAACACCCTGGTCCATAGAACCGTTGAATTCAATCTGAATATTATAAGGGTTTCTAGTAACCTGGATATCTCCTGTAGTACCAAATGAACCATCTAAACGGATGATATCTACACCCATATCATGGAATGGTTTTAAATCACTATAAGTAGCTCCTAAATGTTTAAATACTTCTGGGTTAGTATCTACTGCAACAACATAACCTAAAGAATGTGCCTTATCCATGAATTCTCCAAAGTCCTTCATGATCTTTTCTTTTGGATCATTCACTGATAATAAACAAGTAAAGATTCTTGAGAAGCCATACTTAGCAGCAAGTTCTAAGTAATCATAAACTTCTTTCTGAGTTGATTTTTCAGGATAAACTGAAATTCCTAAGCGATGCATAATAAATCCTCCTATTTTTATTTTTCGATAACATTATATCATTTATGCCAATAAAAACAATATGTATTTTATGTAGTATGAATACGTTCTCTCTATATTATACAATAGTTAATTTACTTTGCGTTAGATTTCCTTGTTTTGCACATAGTTTATATTTGATATATAATGAACATAATATGGAGGTACCTATGACACTCAATAATATATTAGCGTTCTGTGTGACATTCATTATATCAGTCATCCTAACCCCTTTTATCGGTAAAATCACAAAAGAAATGGGTATAATAGCCCATACTAATAATAGAACTGTACATCATGGTATTATTCCTCGTACAGGTGGATATGCCATCTATGTGGCATTCCTTATAGGGGCAATGGTATTCCTTAAAACAGATAATCAGATCAACTCTATATTAATAGGTGGTTTGATTGTTTTCTTGTTTGGCTTATATGATGATATTCATGACCTTCCTCCAAAGATGAAGGTTCTTGGACAGGTCGCTGCAGCACTTATAGTCATATTTTATGGTGGTATATCTTTAAAGGGATTTACTATTCCTTATATTCCTACTATTCTTTCTTATTCTATTGCCTTAATAGTCACTCTAGGATGGATTGTAGGTATTACCAATGCAGTAAACCTTATTGATGGATTAGATGGTTTATGTGGTGGTATATCCATGATTGTGTTGATCACTACAGGACTCATCTCTATCCATTATGGACGTACAGATATCACTTCATTAACACTCTTACTTGCAGGATCCATTGGAGGATTTTTAGTATTTAACTTCCATCCCGCAAAAATATTCATGGGTGACTGTGGAGCTTTATTTATTGGCTTCATGTTATCTGTGATTTCTTTATTAGGTTTTGGTTTTAAGACCTCTACATTCTTTACTTTAGGGGCACCTATTGTCGTACTCGCAGTACCTATTATGGATACACTCATTGCGATTATTAGACGTAAGGTTCATCATCAACGCTTTGATGAAGCAGATAAAGGACATTTACATCATAAATTAATGTTCTCTCTAGAACTAGGTCAGACTAAGAGTGTTCTTATTCTATATATTGCGACCGCATTATTCTCTATCTGTTCATTTATCCATATATATAGTGTGACTGCATCTGTTTTATTATTCGCATTATTACTCTTTGTATTTGAAATATTCGTGGAATATACCAATATGATTTCACGTAAATATAAACCAGTTCTTACAATTCTCAATATATTCTTAAAAAGAGATGATTTACCAAAGATCAAAGAATCTAAGACATATTTAATGATAGCAAAAAGACATCATGTGAAATATATTCTTATTGGGTTCTTATGTGCTGTGATTGCAGTAAGTGGCGGTTTTGTTTATTACACACACAATGATAAAAAACCAGTAGTAAATACACCAGTAGTGACTTATGCTATGCCAAGTCATCCTACTTCTTTAATGAAATCAGTACATGAAGATATTAATGCCTCTCATACTAAGAGAAATACATGTCAGAATGTTGCTGCATTATTTGCGATTGATTTCTTTACTATCTCTAATAAGAAGAAAGATGAAATTGGTGGTGCGCAGTATTTCTATAGTGATCGTTTAGCTAACTTTGAAGAGTTTGCGAAGTCTAGCTATTATGCAAATGTGAATGATATGATTGCGAATAAAACAAATCTTGATGAAGTTACAACATATGAAGTGAACTATACAAGAGCATCCGATGTTACATTAAGTGGTTTAGAGGATTATGAATATACAGATGTTGGATTAGAGATTACATTTAATAAAAAGAATTTCTATTACAACTTTCAAACTATTAACGTAAAAGTAACACTTATAGAAAAGAATAATCGTTTTAGTGTTGTTTCCCTTGACTTCAACAATGGTGTGAGCGAATAAAGGTGTTGTAATCGATATATTTTTATGATATTATTTATTCGCTAATGTAGAAAAAGTCTAAAAGAGAAGGAGGCAGGAAAAATGTTAGAAGTACTTTTGATCATTGTTTCTATAGCCCTAATTATTGTGTGTCTTTTACAAACGGGAAAAACTGATGGTATTGTTAATGCATTAACTGGCCAGAGCTCTAACCTTTTTGCACAGCAAAAAGAAAGAGGTGTGGATTTAGTTCTTACACGTATTACTGTGGGACTAGGTATTGCATTCTTTGTTATCGCAATTCTTATTAAAATGGCAGGATAATAATAAAGGGGCACTTATGAGTGCCTCTTTTCTTTTGTTGGAGGTGAATATATGAGAGAAGATGTTTTAGAATTATTAAAGAATAAAGACTTAAAGGATAGAAGAATAGATGCTCTTGCAAGTGCACTACATTATGATTCTACTGAAGAATATATCGCATTTGTAAAGCTTATGAATAGATTAGAAGAAGATGGTGAAGTGATTAGAGATAATCAGAATAACTATCATTTGATTGATGATTTCCATTATTTAAAAGGTGTTTTGAGTTTAAATAAAAAGGGATTTGGTTTTGTAAAGGTTGATGAAGAGACTGAATACTATATTAATAGCAAGAACCTCAATGGTGCTTTTGATCAGGATGAGGTTATGATTGAAACAACTGTCTATAGAGGAAAACCTGAAGGACGTGTTGTAAAGATCATTAAGCGTGGTATGACTCGACTTGTCGGATTAGTCAGAAAAGGTAGAAGAGAACTCATCATCATGCCTGATGATCCTAAGTTTACTGATTGGATTTATGTAGATGCAGCCCATGCACATGGGGCTATGCCTGGACATAAGGTTGTTGTAGAGATTAAGAAGTACGAGCCTTATTTAAAGGGTGATATTGTTAAGATTATTGGTCATAAGAATGATCCTGGTGTAGATATCTTATCTGTTGTGAATAAGTATGATGTGGATATTGATTTTCCACAGGCAGTCTATGATGAGATTGAGTCTATTCCTCAATCTATTGATCCAAGTGATATTCCTAATCGTTTAGATATTAGAGATTGGCAGATTGTAACTATTGATGGTGATGATGCCAAGGACTTGGATGATGCGATTTCTTTAAAGAAATTAGATAATGGGAATTATCAGTTAGGTGTTCATATTGCGGATGTTTCATTCTATGTAGAAGAAGGAACTGAATTAAATAAGGAAGCGATTCGAAGAGGGACTTCTATTTATCTTGTAGATAGAGTGATTCCTATGCTGCCTCATAAGTTATCTAATGGTATCTGTTCACTTAATGAAGGTGTGGACCGTTATGCAATCAGCTGTATTATGGAGATCAATGATAAAGGACAGGTTGTAGATCATAATATCTACCCTACTGTTATTAGAAGTTCTCATCGTATGACATACAATAATGTGAATGCGATTCTTGCAGGTCATAAAGGACTAAAGAAGAAATACAGTGATGCTGTTGAGTTATTCTTTAATATGAAAGAATTAGCTGCTATCTTAAGAAAGAAGAGAGATCGTCGTGGTGCGATTGACTTTGATGTAGATGAGGCAAAGGTTCTTGTAGATGATAAAGGACGTGCTGTAGATGTTGTCTTAAGAAATCGTGGTGAGAGTGATCATATTATTGAAGAGTTCATGTTATGTGCTAATGAAACAGTAGCTGAACACTTTAAATGGATGGATGTACCTTTTATCTATCGTATACATGAGTATCCTAAGAAAGAGAAGTTACAACAATTTGTTTCCATTGCGAAGCCTTTGGGTTATACTATTCATGGGTCTCTTGAAAAGGTCAACCCTCATGAATTAGCACGTATGATTGAAGAATCTAAGGGAACACCTGAGCATGATATTATTTCTACATTATTATTAAGATCAATGCAGAAAGCACGTTATGATGCACAATGTCTTGGACACTTCGGTCTTGCAGATGAATTCTATACACACTTCACATCACCTATCAGACGTTATCCAGACTTATTGGTACATCGTTTGATTAGAACTTACTTATTTAAGAATGATTATTCTAGAATGAATGAGTTTGAAGAAATGATTCCAGTACTTGCTGAACAGTCTTCTAATCGTGAAAGAATTGCGATTGATATTGAACGTGAAGTCGAAGATATGAAGAAAGCTGAATTTATGTCTCATCATGTTGGTGAGGTATTTGATGGTTATATTTCTTCTATTACAAGTTTTGGATTCTTTGTATCACTTCCTAATACCATCGAAGGTCTTGTTCATATGACTTCCTTAACAGATGATTATTATGCTTATGATGAAAAGAATCTTATTCTTATCGGTGAACATACAGGACGTATGTTCAAGATGAGTGATCCAGTAAAGGTCAGAGTAACTGAAGCAAATAAGCTAGAAAAAACAATTGACTTCGAGCTTGTAAAAGCTGGAAGTCATAGAAAGAAGAAAAGAAAATTCCGTACAAGAAGGTAATATATATGAAAATCATCTCAAATAACAAAAAAGCATATCATGATTATTTTATCCTAGAAACTTTTGAAGCAGGTATTGAATTAAAAGGTACTGAAATCAAGTCTATTCGCAAAGGCAGTGCTAACCTTAAGGACTGTTTTGTAAGAATTAAAGACCATGAAGCTTTTATTGAGAATATGTATATTGCCCCTTATGAAAATGGAAATATCTTTAATCATGAACCTAGACGTATTAGAAAACTATTGCTTCATAAGAAAGAAATTAGTAAACTAGAGAAGAAGGTTCGTGAGGATGGTTTAACAATCGTTCCTACAAAGCTTTACTTCAATACCTCAAAAGCAAAGCTAGAAATTGCTCTTGCAAAAGGTAAGAAGCTTTATGACAAGCGTAATGATTTAAAAGAAAAAGATGCTAAGCGCGATATTGAGAAAGCTCTCAAACGCGCTTATTAATGGGGGCGTCTTGGATTCGACAGGGGTCAGTTTGAATCAGGCAGCAGTCGTTGGCAAACGTTACATGCACAAACAAATATCTGGAAACAGAACAAATTACGCTTTCGCTTAATAGTCGACATAGACTTGCGAATGCAGACCTATCTGCGCTTACACCTTTAGAGTCTGTAACATAACCTGTAAGATAAGGGATATAGGATGTTCTGACTATATTCATGAAAATCAATTAGAAATCGGTATGCGAAAGATTGCTTATTGATCGTAACATACTTAAATTGATTCAATAAGATAAACTGTAGACACCTGATATGGAACGGCTTTTGGACGGGGGTTCGATTCCCCCCGCCTCCACCAAATTTAAGAGTTAAAATGGATGTCATCAAAAAAGAACTGACGAAATCAACATTTTTTAAGATATTTTAAAGAATCAAGAAATAGCGATTTATGTGGGTATCACTACCTAAAAATCGCTATTTTTTACTTCAAAGATGAGGTAAAATGGATGTAATAAAAGTAAAGATTACAGATTATTTATGTTTGATGGAAATTATTAGATAATTATTTTTTGAAAGGAAGTGTTTTTCATGAATTATATTTTAAAACAGTATGATAATGATTTATTGTATTTTTCTATGAAAAATACAAATGATGGATTAGAAGTTTTGATTAATACTGTTAATCAAAATTTACAATATCTTTTACCATTAGACTTAGAATTGAGCAATGAAGGATTAAAAAAATGGCTTCAAAAAAGGACGATTCCTAGAAATAGAGCCTATGTTTCTAATTTTTTATCTCGATTAGGATTAAATGAAAAAGATACAAAAGGTATTATTGATATATGTCAAGGCTTATCATTGAATGATAGTTATTGGGTTGTACAAGAAAATTGTAAAGACTTATTTAAAGATAAAAATCTTTATCATAATTCTTTTAATACAAATATTGCTTCCATTGCTTTTACAGGATATGGAAGTTATACAAGAACTTCATTTAGATCATCGCCTGAATTTACAACAAATGGGATGCTTGCAAAATCATGGAGAAGAATAAAAAATAATATTCTTCTTTATAAATCAGGAACAGAAGGATTTGCGAATAGTGGCTTAGAACCTTATAGTGAATATTATGCTTCACAAATTGCCAAAACAATGGATTTACATTATGTAGATTATGGACTTTCTAAATGGAAAGGAAAGCTTTGCTCAACATGTTTACTTTTTACAAATGAAAATGTATCTTATATTCCAGTTGGAAGAATTATAAAAACAGGTGGAATAGAGTCAGTTATTGATTATTATAAAAAGCTAGGTGAAAGCTATTATCAAGAATTATTAGATATGCTTGTTTTTGATGCAGTTATTTTAAATGAAGATCGTCATTTTGGTAACTTTGGTTTTTTAATTGATAATAAATCAAATAAAATTGTGGGATGTGCGCCTATTTTTGATAATGGATTATCACTTCTTTGTTATGCTATGGATGATGATTTTAAAAATATTAATCAATACATCCAAACAAGACTTCCTGCAACATATCAAGATTTTATTGCTTTTGTAAAACCACGTATGACAAAAAGACAAAAGGAAAAACTAAGAAAATTAATAGGTTTCAAGTTTGAAAGTCATTATAAATATCGATTACCTAGAAAAAGACTCAAATATTTGGAAGAAATTATTCAAAAAAGAGTTTTAGAATTATTAGAATAGTAGAGTATATCTACTATTTTCTTTATGCGCTCATCATCCTATTCTGTTACTTTGACAGACTCTGGCATATCATGATTATTTGTGGAATTTATTTATAACGTAATCTGGAAACACCTTATGTACATTAATACGCTTATTCTGATAATAGGTAGTCAATGTGGTCTCAGTTGCCTTAATATCTACCATCTTGCCTACATATTCATATGGAACTGAATACCAGTTCTTTTTATAAGCGATATGACAGTTAAGCTGTACCTTTCTTGAATAAAACCAGTGACATACCTCAAAAGGAAATTCAGGGAGCGGTCTTAATGTTTTCTTCTCTACCTCTTCGAATACTTCCTTTCTGCTTCCATCTCTCTTATAAGTCAATGAGAAGCAGATAAACAAAAACAATCCTGGATGTACTTTTTACAGTCAAGATTTTTGGGTGGTCAGGTTCATCGGAATGGTTGGTCAACCCCGCTGGAATTTTATTAAATTGGTTAGTCGGTCAAAAGTATCGGAACACTTGGTCAACCTAATCAGAATGCGTAATCAACCAAAGCGAAATAATCAAATATTGAATTTAGTAGTTATAACAATGAGAGAAAAACATTTAGAAAAATATTTAGGGGACCATTCTATTAAAACAGCCAAGGAATCAGATTTTAGAGGTATGCAATTTAATGCTATTGCTGAAAGTAATAAATCAGCTTTACACACTTATAAATCGTTAGGGTTTAAAGAAGTTGGTATGATCCCACAAGGGGTTAGATTAAAAGATGGAAGTTATTCAAATATGTATATTGTCTTATATTTATCTTTATTGTAAGAAATACTTGACTATATCCTAAGGTCATACTGTTTAATATGAGTAGAGGTGATAGTTATGACAACACATGAAGTAGAAGAAATGTTAGATATTACAAAGAAAACGTTAATTTATTATGAAAATGAGGGTTTAGTGAAACCATCAAGAGATAACAATAATTATCGATGTTATAATCAAGATGATATTTCAAAAATTAAGTTTATTCTCCTATTAAGAGAGATGGACGTCACTATAGAAGAAATCAAACAGATTATTAATAAACAGAAATCAATTAGAGATGTTTTGGAAAATAAAAAAGATTTGATAAAACAACGACGACTTGATTTAGATCATATAGATGAAAAAATTAATAATTATATTAAAAGAAAAAAAGTTAAAATAGCAGTAGATAATGTTTTAGATTATGGAACGATTTATGATCGTTTATATTTTTATAAAGATTTTCTTCAATATGTTCAGACAGAAATAAAATACAGTGATGTCAAATGCTTTAAACTATCAATGTCCAGTTCAATTGGACTTATGAGATTCATGGAAGTATTTATGAATTATTATGTGGATTTAGATGTTATTACACAATATGATACTTATTCTTTTCAAATTATGAACAATGAAGTTGTTTATCAAATGATGGAAAGAATTAAAGATTATCCATTAGAAGATCCTCTTGGATTAGTTGACATCTATCTTAATAAACGAGATATGGTTCAACTTAATCAATATATTAATCGACATTTTAGAAAGTGGGCTAAAGAATATCATTTAGATAATCCAAGAGATAGTATAATAAGAAGATACAAATAAGATCAATTTGTTCCAAAATAAAAAGTGATTCTAAAAAAAGAGTATGATTAAAATGCACATAGAAATGTGTCTATCACTAAGTCCTCTCCATATATGAGTTCATTTTCTATTGCAATCATGTTAGTGATAAGAGGAGAAATTCTCTTTCTCCTTTTTTAATTGACAAAAGAAAGAACGAAAGTTAGAACATAAATAGGAATTATTCCTATCAAAGAATGAAAGGAGAGAATACATTTGGCTAATAAATATGCAGGAACACAAACAGAAAAGAACTTAATGGAAGCTTTTTCAGGAATAAATCGAACATAAAGTTCGTTTATATATGAAAACCTATGAGAGCAACTCTCATAGGTTTTTTATTTCTTCTAATACTTAATAACCTCCTACAGTTATATGCTTATATGATATAATTCTTATGTGGAACAACCGTATACGGTAGGTGGTTATCCTTGGTCGTCATGACGAAGGTACGCAATCCTTCGAAATTCACATTCCTAGAAGTTTTGGGAAAATCTGAAAAACGGAGGTGATGCGCAATGACAGCATATGAAACAGTCATGGTGGTGTTAACATCGTTAGCATTTATTGTGTCTATTATAGGAATCATTGTAAAGTTACTTCTTATCATTATAGATAAAAGTGCAAAAAAATAACTACCTCAGCCTCGGGAAAAGTTTGAGATAGTTATTTCAATCATATAAAACCCAAGGACAACCGCTTACTGGTTGTTCCATCGTTCACAATTATTATAGTTCACGCTTAATTTAAAGTCAATATGTGCAAATGTGACTGACTGATATACTAAAACCAATACATTGAGACCTACAAAATTTATTAACCGAGGCGTTAGAAAATGTCAAAAAAAATGAGCAAATTAATTTCTGTTTTCATTCTTATTTTTCCTATTATGATAATTGCTTTTACTATAGTAGATTTTCAGTCTGAACCGATGGTCAATTATGATAATGAAAAAATATCTATAAAGGCACCATTATGTAGTGAAGATAACATTTATTATTCAGAGATTAATGAGATAAAATACATCGATCAATTTGATTTTGGTAAGAAAGTAAAAGGACAATTTAATAAAAATTACACTGCCGGATGGTTCAATAATACCGAATATGGAGATTATTATTTGATATCATGTAATGATGTAGAAGATAGTAGGTATTTATATATAAAATCAAATGATAAGGTATTTATATTTAATGTGAAAATGGCTGAAGTATTTTCAAAAATTAACACTCTGTCTAAGTAAATCGTTACTTTAGATACAGCAATACATTTCGTGAACTAAGAGATTTATACTCTACTTTCGCTTTAAATTAAAAATACAAGCGAAATTTTTTTTAGACAAAACATTTAAAAGGAGAGCCATTGTATGCTCTCCTTTAAATTATTTCAGGAATTTCTTCTTATAGTAATCATCAGAAACAA
>ERZ857629.363-NODE-363-length-66550-cov-7.853583_pt1 | contig 66550 bp, 80 predicted proteins | sample MGYA00519700_ERZ857629 | MGnify/ENA primary metagenome ERZ857629 (study PRJEB31778, sample SAMEA3449351) | human gut metagenome | biome: human gut; feature: human-associated habitat; material: faeces | place: United Kingdom | collected 2010/2012 ... | reverse complement strand
ACAATGTTTTTAATATTATTAAAAAAATAAATATACTATTAATATCATTTAATTTTTTACCAATACTTCCTCTTGATGGCGGAAGATTTTTAAATATAGTATTAGATAAATTATTTTCTTATAAATTATCAAACAAAATAACAATTATTATTTCTATTATTTTTATGTTGATATTTATTTTGACTAAAAGAACACTACTATCTTTATTATTATTCTTATTCTTAATAAAAGAAATAATAATGGAGATAAAAAATCTTGATAATAAATTTATTAATTTTTTATTTGAAAGATATAAAAATGATTACAATTTTAAAAAGATTAAAAGAGTAAAAAACCATAATAAATTCAAAAGAGATTATTATCATACTATTAATGGTATAACTGAAAAAAAATATTTATCTAAACTATTTGACAGAAACAATTAAATATGCTAAAATACTGATGTTTGTAGAAATCTTTCTCTACAACCGCATTGAAGAGGTTTTAAAAAGATTTATCTTACCTTAAAAGCGAGTCTTATTGAAGGAGGAATAATATGAAAGCAATATTTGTAACTGGTGGAAAACAATATATGGTTGAAGAAGGACAAGAACTATATATTGAAAAGTTAGAAAATGAAGAAGGTAGCGAAGTTGTTTTTGATGAAGTTTTATATGTTGATGGCAAAGTAGGAACTCCAACTGTTAAGGGTGCTAAAGTTGTTGCTAAAGTATTAAAACATGGTAAGCAAAAGAAAGTTCTTGTGTTTAAATACAAACCAAAGAAAAAATATAGAAAAACTCAAGGACATAGACAACCTTATACTAAGATTCTTATTAAGTCTATTAATAAATAATGATTAAAGTAAGAATAAGTAAAAAAGACAATGTAATACAAAGTATTCATTGTAAAGGTCACGCAATGTATGATGATTATGGTAAAGATATAGTTTGTGCTTCTTTTAGTACAATGATTATTACTACTATTAATGCAATACTTACATTTGACCAAGATGCTATTAGTTATACTGATACTAATGATTTAGAAATTATTAATATTAAGAAAGATAATATAACTAATAACTTACTTAATAACTTAGTTAATATGATTTATGAACTAAGAGACAATTATAATAAAAATATTAATATTAAGGAGGAAGACCATGATTAAAATGAATTTAAATATACAATTATTCGCATCTAAAAAAGGTGTAGGTTCTACAAAGAATGGTAGAGATTCTGCTGGTCGTAGACTAGGTGCTAAACTTAGCGATGGTCAAACTGCTAAAGCTGGTGCTATTATCTATCGTCAAAGAGGAACTAAAATCTATCCTGGAACAAATACTGGAATGGGTAAAGATCATACTTTATATGCTAAAGTTAGCGGTATAGTTAAGTATGAAAGAAAAGGAAAAGATAAAAAACAAGTTAGTGTTTATGAGAACTAGTAATTAGTTCTTTTTTTTGCAAAAATTTGGACTTGACTGGTCAATAAAATGTCAATCATTTGTAAATTGACTAGGGAAACAGGGGAATGTTATAATGCAAGTATACTAAGTAAAGTAATAGTAAAGGAGTAGGATAAAATGAAAAATAAAGGATTTACATTAGTGGAACTACTAGCAGTAATAGCAATCTTAGCAATACTAGTTATAATAGCATTACCAAACGTACTAAAGATGTTTAATGATTCTAAAAAGAATAGTTTCTTAACAGAAGCAAAAACAATTTACAGTGAAGTATCTAAAAAATACATATCTGAAACTATGAAAGGAAATAAACTAACTTATATCAGTTCAGAAGATGATACTAAATTAGAGATGACAGGAAGAGATTTGCAATATTGTGTACTCTTAAATACTGATGGATCAGTTAAAAGTATGAAAGTATCAAATGGAGAGTGGATAGCCGAATTACCATCAGGTAAAAAGATAACTGATTTAAATAGTAGTGACTTAAAAGATGTACCATCAGGATATAAGTTTGAGTGTAATGGAAGTACAACACAAACACAACTACCAGCAAAATCATTTGGTGAAGAAAACTCTTGGGAAGTAATAGCAAGTAATGCAAAAAAATGTGTTGAGAATCCTAAATTATGTCCGTATAAAGTGGGAGAAGAAAAAGAAGTAAAACTAAAAAAATATGGAACACATAAAGTAAGAATAGCAATTTAAATTCGCCAAAGGAAGAAGGATGTGGAACAGAAGGCTTTTCAAAAAGTGCATGTGGATTTGTAGTAGAGTTTACTGATATAATAACTACACATGTTATGAATCAAACTAGCACTAATAAAGGTGGATGGCTAAATAGTCAAATGAAAACATTTATAAATAATGATATCTATAATTCATTACCACAAGAATTAAAGAGCGTAATCATTACTACTGAAACAGTATCAGGTCATGGAAGTGAAGATACAAATAACATTACATCACCAGAAGATAAACTATATTTATTAGCACCAAAAGAAATATATTCAGATTGGTCAAATCAGTATGATAAAACAAGACAGTTAGATTATTATAAAATTAAAGGCGTTACTACAAATAGAAAGGATTGGAATGGTGCAATAAAAAAAGATAGTACAGGAACTGATGCTTGGTGGTGGCTCCGCTTGGCCCTTTCTAGCTATAATACTTTCTACTCTGTCACCAGTAATGGTTCTTTAAGCTATGCTAATGCTAATAATACAAAAGGCGTTTCTCCAGCTTTCCGAATTGGATAACTATATTAATAGAGAGAAATCTCTATTTTTTTAATTTATTTGAAAAAAGTTTTCAAAAAAAGAAGTGTTTTTGTTTTTTATGACTGATTATAATAATAGGAGGAAAAAAATGAACTATTATGAAGAAATAAAAAAAGAACTAATTAATAATGAGGTAACTAAAAAAGCAAAAGATTATAGTAAAAATAGAAGTGATTTAGATACTTATTATAATGTTGGTAAAATGCTTAGTGAAGCAGGTAAACATTATGGTGAAGGTATAATAAAAAATTATTCTTTGAAACTAGTAAACGAAGTTGATAAAAAATATAATATAACAAATTTAAAAAGAATGAGACAATTTTACCTAATGATCGAAAAAGGTGCCGCAATGCGGCACCAATTGACATGGAGTCATTATAGAGAACTAATTCCTTTAAAGGAAGTTAAGATTATAAATTATTATTTAAATGTATCTATTAAAAACAAACTAACTTACAGGCAATTAGGAGAAAAAATTAAATCAAAAGAATATGAAAGATTACCAAAGGAAGCAAAAGAAAAATTAATTAGTGATGAAGCATGTGAATTAACTGAACTTGTAAAGAGCCCTATTGTTATTAAGAATAATAATAATTATGAAAATATATCAGAGAAATTATTGCAAAAAATAATACTTGAAGATATAGAATCATTTATGAACGAATTAGGTGACTCGTTTTCATTTATTGGTAGTGAATATAAAATAAAATTAGGAGATAGATATAATTATATAGATTTACTTTTATTTAATATTGATTATAACTGTTATGTTGTAGTTGAACTAAAAGTAACCGAACTAAAAAAAGAACATATAGGGCAAATACAAATATATATGAATTATATAGATATGAATTTAAAGAAGTTTAATCAAAATAAAACTATTGGAATAATTCTTTGTAAGAAAGAGAATAAATATGTTATTGAATACTGTAGTGATACTAGGATAATTGAAAGAAAATACATTTTAGTAGAATAACTCTTTAAATTATGTTATCATATAGAACTAAGGAAGTGAAAGTATGGCAGTAAATTATAAAATACGATTAATGAAATATGTGCGTAAAGTTTGCATTAGTAGAGAAATAGGTAGATATAATTCACATGGTTTTCAATTTTATCAAAGAATTGCATTTGAAAAAAATGAACAAGACATTGAATTATTACAAGCAAGGTTAGGTAATTTTATAATGATGAATAAAAATCCGACATTTTATATCGACAAAAATGATTCATGTTTTAATGCTTTATTAAAAATATTAAATATAAATATTTCTTCCACTTCATTTTCTGGTGATGAAAAAGAAAAAATTATTGGAACAATTGAAAAAGATAAAAATGGAAATAAATACTTAAAAGAAATCTCTACTGGAAGACTTTTCCCCATATTAGGATATGAAACAGAAAAAATGGAACTTACTGCTAATAAAGGCATTGCATATGTTTATATTAAAATTAATTTAATGAAACACCCAGGATTTTCTGCTGCAAATGTTGTTGGAGCTGTAGACACTTTGGAACCTGCTAGTATAAATGATGTGCAAGATTACATTGAAAAAGTTAATAAAAGTAAAATAATTTCACTTGCTGATGATAATGCTATGTTAGGCGATGTTGTTATGACTACACCAGAAGATAAATTAACTTTAAGTGAAGAAGTATCACTAATGGAAGATATTGAAATTTTATTAAGCAAATTAATGAAAAAGAATTATAGTATATATAAAAATTATAAAGGAATATATGATCAATTAAAAAGCTTATCATCTTTAAGTCCATTAGACAAAAATACATTATTAAATTTAAGAAAAGAGATAGAATTTAAATTATTAACAGGAGAAGATTTAAAAAAATATTTAGAAAAAGAACTATCATCTTACTTAAATAGTTTTATGAATAATGAAGAAGTGGAAGAACAACTTGATATTTATTCATTAGATGTTATAACAAATTATTTTTTAAATAGACGTGATGATTATCAATTGCAAGAACAAAAAAGCATTATTGAGAAACTTGCTGGATTATATACATTAGTTACTAAATATAATACTAATACTGATAGGGTTATGATTGAAGAGAGTTATTTTAATGAACTAAAAAAATCAATATTGCTATATATTGATTCTCTACATAAAGAAGGTATTACTGATACAGAAATAGATTTTGATAGGGAATATGAAACTAGTGAAATATTGGAGTTAATTTATAATATGAATTTATCTGTTATTCAGAATAATAATCTTAAGATGAAGAAAAAATTGAAGATATAATTCTTTAAAAGAGTGAAGAACTATTATTAAGAATAAAATAGTTCTTTTAAATTGGGAAAAATATGTAAACAAAATCTATTTAATTTCATAACTTATTAATGAATAGAAATAAAGGAGTGGATTATATGTGTAATAAAGAGAACAACTGTAATACTTGTGATAACTGTATTATGGAAATATTACAAGTAATAAATGTACTACAATCAAATGCTTGTCCTGATGGATGTTTACTTACATGTGATAGACCAGCATTAGGTGGTGGAACTAACTGTGTAATATGCAATACTCGTCCAATTCAATTATATACTTGTTCAAGCAATGGTACACCATGGGCTATGCCAATAAGTAGAAGTGATACTGAAACTACTACTAGTACAGTATTTAGAGTAGAAAAAGTTGATGGATGTTGTTGTACTTTTAGAGTATTAACTACAAATCCTGATAGTACTTCATTATATCCTTATGTGTCAACTGATTCTTTGTTCACTATGGATTGTAATTGTTTATGTAGTATAAGATGTCTAAATGATACATTCGTAGAATGTGTATAGAGTTCACTTGAACTCTTTTTGTGTGAAATAAAAGAATTAATTGTTAAGTTTCAATTAATTCTTTTTTCGTTCATCTATTCTTGAGAAATTTGTGACATGTTTCTTTGAATAAGTAACTAAATCTTCTGGTTTTATTTTAGACTTTTTATCATAATTACTTATATTTTTTGCGAATTTATCAATAGTTGATGATTTAACATCTACTTTGTTATTTTCTATTTGATTTAAATATGAAAGTGTTGTTCCTAAAATTTCTGCAAACTTTTCTTGTAATAAATTATATTTTTTACGATAATACTTTAAGTTGATTGCTAAAATTTCACATAAATTCATATTATACCTCCGAACTAAATCTACAAAAACATTTTATACTTTAACGAAAGTAAAGTCTTTACTAGTGAGGCGAATGAAAATATTGACAAAGTAATTTATAAAAGGTATATTATAATAGAAAGGAGTAAGGTAATGAAAGATAAAGAGAAAGGAAAAAAGAAAGGTAAAATATTTATTACAATAGTTATTAATTTAGTTGTAGCTATTGTATTAATTTTTGCAATTTATTTGTTACGTGGTAACAGAATATATAGAGTGGGATTTAATATTGATGCAGGTGAATATATTCTATTAGGTAATGGTGAATTTAAAATAGGTAATAAGTCAGATAAAAACTATGGATACTATCAAGTTAATAATATAAAAAATAGTGAATTGGTTAGTGTTGGTGGTTTTACTGATAAAGCATATGTAATTTTAGAAGAAGGTCAATTATTAAAGACAAAACATGCAAAACTATATAAGGTTAATGAATATGAACATGCAATTGAAGACTCTATTTCATATAATACTAATTATATGTTTGAAACTTATTATAAAGTAGGTTATGACTTAAGCGCAGGTACTTATACTTTTACTGGAGATGATTTCTTCTATAAGATTTGTTCTAAACCAACTTGTAAAATATCTTCGAATGATAATGAAATGATAGAAATTGAAAATGTAAAAGGTTCTAAAAGAGTTACATTAGAAGATGGACAATATTTACTAATTGGTGGTAAAGCAGTTACTGCTACAAAGTAAGGATGGTATAGTATGAATAACAATGAATGGAATAATCAAAATAATTATAGTAATCAACCTTTAAATAATAATTACAATAATGGATTAAATAATTTAAATAATCAAGTTAATCAAAATATAGCACCTGATAAAAATAATAACACTAGACTAATATTAATGATTTTAGGAATAGTAATAGTAGTTTTAATAGTAGTTTTTGCTGCAACAAAGTTATTTACTAATTCATCTATAATAAATGGTCATAAAAATACAACTGGTTCAACAGATTATAAAGGCTCTGATGTTGACTATAATTGTGTATATGAAATTACAAAAGGTAATGATAAAGGAACAATGTATTCAGATATTATCTTTAATTTTAAAAGTGATAAATATAATTATCAGGTAAAAGAATATAGAAAAACAGTTTATGAATATGCAAATGGAGTAACAGATAGTAAATATAAAGAAGTTGTTGATTCATTAAATGCAATGGAATGTTTATCTATTGGTACTGATAAAAAATGTACAGGTAATCATCTAGAATTATCAGTAACTAGTAATGGATGGAACACAATCGTAGATAGAACTAGTAATAAAATAGTGATAACTAGTTATAATGCTTATGGATTAGGTCGAACTGCTAGTGCAGAAGATAAAAAGGATTTTATAGATGACTTTATAAAAAGTGGTTATACATGTAATTAATAAAATTGAAATCTGAAAGAAAATATGTCTAACAGATTTCTTTTTTTATGAAATTTTATTTTTTTGAAGTGTTTTTCATTTTTGTGGTATATTATAATAATAGGAGGTAAAACATCTTGACAAAAAAAATAATACAATATAATATTATTTGTGTGAAGAAGAAAGAGGAAGATTATGAAAAACTTAGTTATAGTAGAGAGTCCTAGTAAAAGTAAAACTATTGAGAAATATCTAGGACGTGATTATAAAGTATTATCTAGTAAGGGACATGTTCGTGATTTAGCTACTACTGGTAAATATGGTTTAGGAGTTGATTTAGAGGATAATTTTAAACCAAATTATATTACTATGAAGGGTAAGACTAAATTATTAAATGAACTTAAAAAAGAGGCTAAAAATAGTGATAATGTTATTTTAGCAACAGATCCAGATAGAGAAGGAGAAGCTATTAGTTGGCATTTAAAAGAAGCATTAGGTCTTAAAGATGGCAAATATGGAAGAGTAGTATTTAATGAGATAACTGAACCAGCAATCAAAGAGGCATTTAAACATCCTAGAAGTATTGATACTGAACTTGTACATAGTCAAGAATCAAGAAGAATATTAGATAGAATAATTGGATTTAGATTAAGTAAACTTATGAGAAGTAAGACTGAAGGAAGTAGTGCTGGTAGAGTACAAAGCGTTGCTTTAAAACTTATTGTTGATAGAGAAAGAGAAATATTATCTTTTGTAAAAGAAGAATATTATACTATAACAGCTGACTTTAAAGATTTTAAAGCTGACTTAAAAAAATATAAAGATGAAGATATTGAAATAAAATCATCTAAAGAAGCAGATGATATATTAAATAGTTTATCTAATGCATATAATATTGTTTCAGTAGATAAAAAAATTAAGAATAAACAAAGTAAACTTCCATTTACAACTAGTACTCTTACTCAAATGGCATCTACTAAACTAGGTTATCCTGCCTCTAAAACAATGTCTATCGCACAAAAGTTATATGAAGGAATTACTTTAGAAAATGAAACAGTAGGTTTAATTTCATATATGAGAACTGACTCTATTAGACTATCTGATTTATTTGTAAATGAAACTAAGAAATATATAACTGATAATTATGGTAAAGAATATGTAGGGTATACTAAAAGTACTAAGAAAAAAGATAATGTACAAGATGCTCATGAGGCTATTAGACCTACAAGTATTAAAAGAACACCACAGTCTATTAAAAAATATTTAAAACCTGAAGAATATAAATTATATAACTTAATATATATTAGAACATTAAGTTCTTTAATGTCTGATGCTAAAGTAGAAGCAACAACAGTTGATTTAGAAAATAATGATTATCTTTTTAGAGCGACTGGTCAAGTATTAGTATTTGATGGGTATTTAAAAATATATAAAGATTTTGAAGATAATACTGATAGTATATTACCTGATTTTCAAAACTATAAATCTAAGGTATTAGTATGCTCTAATACATATAAGACACAACACTTTACAGAACCTAAACCAAGATATACAGAAGCTAAATTAATAGCTGAGATGGAAAAACTAGGAATAGGTAGACCAAGTACATATGCTAAGATAATAAGCGTATTAAAAGAAAGAAAATATGTAACTATAAAAGATAAGAAGTTTTATCCAACTGATACTGGTATAACAGTAACAGATAAACTACAAGAATTTTTTTCATCAATAATAAATGTTAATTATACTGCTGATATGGAAAATGATTTAGATTTAATCGCTGATGGTAAACTTGTTTGGTATAAAGTATTAGATAAATTCTATAAAGATTTTGAGCCATTACTAAACCAAGCATTTAAAGAAATGGAAAAAGTATCTCCAGAAGAAACAGGTGAGATGTGTCCAGAATGTGGTAGCCCACTAGTTATTAGAAATGGAAAATTCGGTAAGTTTGTTGCTTGTTCAAATTATCCAGAATGTAAATATATTAAAAAAGAAGAAAAACAAGTTGTTGAAGTATGCGACTGTCCTAAGTGTGGTGGCAAAATAATAGAAAAAACTACTCGTAAAGGTAAAACATTCTATGGATGCAATAATTTTCCTAAATGTAAATATGCATTATGGGATAAACCAACTGGAGAGATTTGCCCTAAATGTAATGGACTTTTAGTCACTAAGAAAGACAGTGTAATTTGTCCAGAATGTGATAAAGATAAGGAATAAGTGTATAATTTGTAAAAAAACATTTATTTTGCTTGATTTTTCAAGTAGTTATGCTACAATTAATATGTAAACATCATAACAAGAAGAAAAATAGATGATGTTTAAATGGGAGGTAATTATAATGAGTAAAACTGAATTAGTAGAATTCGTTGCTGCTAAAGCCGGATTAACTAAAGCTGACGCTCAAAGAGCATTAGATGCTACATTCGAAGGAATTACAACCGGACTTAAAAAAGAAGGAAAAGTTGCATTAGTAGGATTTGGTACATTTGCTGCTAAAAAAAGAGAAGCAAGAGATGGTATTAATCCATTAACTAAAGAAGCTATTAAAATTCCTGCAAAAGTAGTTGCATCATTTAAAGCTGGAAGCAAATTAAAAGACGCTTTAAACTAGTAATAAAGAAAGCCTGATCTGTGGCTTTTTTTATTATGTTAAAAAAAGTAATAAAACAAATTGATGAAACCTGTAAATAGAGAGGTTATAATGTTCTAGAATAATTTCCCAAAGTTGGGAAGTTGTCAAAGCATTACAAACAAGACATCAAGAACAAAGAGAAACAGAGTTAGTAGTCTTTTCATTAAATATTACTGCTAAAAACATGGGAGTTAAGAATTTTGGTAAGTTTCATAACTCAGGTTATAAATGACTATAAATGTGCGAAACTACAAAAGAAACACATTATGAAGAAAGAGGCTAAAACAAATAGAAAGAGACATTTAAAATTAAAAATAAGATTGAATGATCTTACAATAATTTATTTAATTTCATGATTTTGTCAATTGTGTGTAAATTGACTGATGAAATAGCAAATGTTATAATGCAAGTATACTAAGTAAAGTAATAGTAAAGGAGTAAAGATAATATGAATAAAAAAGGATTTACATTAGTAGAATTACTCGCAGTAATAGCAATACTAGCAATACTAGTAATAATAGCATTACCAAATGTATTAAAGATGTTTAACGATGCTAAAAAGAATAGTTTCTTAACAGAAACAAAAACAATTTACAGCGAAGTATCTAAAAAATACATATCTGAAACTATGAAAGGAAATAAACTAACTTATATTAGTTCGGAAGATGATACTAAATTAGAGATGACAGGAAGAGATTTGCAATATTGTGTATTATTAAATACTGATGGATCAGTAAGTGAAATGAAAGTATCTAATGGTACTTTGATAGCTACATTAGATAAAGGTAAAAAGATAACTGATTTAAATGCATCAAATGTCACTGAAGGTAATTTAAATGGCTATAAATGTGGTAATGGTAGTAGTGGTGGAAGTACTGTATTACCAACTAAATCATTTGAAAAAGAAACTTCATGGGAGGTAATTGCAAGTAATGCAAAGAATTGTGTAGATAATCCAGATTCATGTGCATATGAAGTAGGGCAAACTAAAACAGTTAAAATGGGCTCATTCGGAACACATACACTTAGAATAGCAAATTTAAAAGCACCAACAGAAGAAGGATGTGGAACAGAAGGCTTTTCAGAAAGTGCATGTGGATTTGTAATTGAGTTTGCGGATATAATTGGAACACATAAGATGAATCCAAATGACACTAATAAAGGTGGATGGCCACGAAGTAATATGCATACATATTTAAATAATGACATTTATAATGCATTGCCAGAAGATTTAAGAGGTGTTATAAAAGAAACTATAACAGTGTCAGGACATGGTAAAGATGATACCGATAATTTTACATCAACTGATAAACTATACTTATTAGCACCAAAAGAAATATATACTGATTGGTCAAATCAATATGACACTGCTAAATATGACACTGCTAAAGATAAAACAAGACAATTAGATTATTATAAAAACATAGGAGTTACAACTAGTAACTATGGTGGAGCTATTAAAAAGAATAACGGTTCTGATGCTTATTGGTGGCTCCGCTCTGCTCGTTCTACTAATACTAGCAATTTCTGCTATGTCTACTTTGATGGTGCTTGGAGCTACACTGGTGCTTATATTACTTACGGCGTTTCTCCAGCTTTCCGAATTGGATAATAAATTGAACTATTTAATAGTTCTTTTTAATTGATTTTGTGTTATTATATAAGTATGAAAGATATTATAGATAAGATAAATGAAAATGGATTTGAATGTTTTATAGTAGGTGGTTATGTACGTGACTACTTACTTGGTATGTCTTCATATGATGTTGACATTTGTACTAACGCTAAAATAGAAGATTTGATTAAAATATTTGGTAAGGAAGGAACATATAATAAAGAATACTATACATATCATTTAACTAGAGGAGAGTATCATTATGATATTACTACATATAGACGTGAACTTGAATATAAGAAAAATAAACCTATTAAATTAGAAGTAGCGGATAACTTAAAGGAAGATTTATTAAGAAGAGATTTTACTATTAATACATTCGCACTTGATAAAGATAATAAATTCATAGATTTATTAAATTCTAAAAGAGATTTAGACTATAAACTTATAAGAGTAGTGGGAAATACTAAAGAAAAACTTCTGGAAGATAAAACTAGAATAATAAGAGCAATTAGGTTTTATTGTACTCTTGATTTTGAACTAGATGATGAGATTAAAGCATTTTTAAAAACTAATGCTAATTATTTAAATGAAGTACCTTTAGAATATATAAAGAAAGAATTAACTAAAATATTTGAAAGTAATAATTATGATAAATTTTTTGATTTAGTAAACGAATATAATCTTTCCAAATATTTAAAAATTAAGTTTGATAAGATTGTTAAACCATATGATTCTTATGGATTATGGGCACAAGTTGAAACAACATTACCATTTACTAAAGATGAAAAGGATGTTATTGAGTCTATAAGAAACTTAATAAATTATTATAATGTCACAATAGATGATATTATGCTTTATAGAAATGAAGTTATAAATAACGTTATTAGAATACTTGATATGGATAAAGAATATAACGCTTATAAAGAATTAAAAAGTGTTCATAGTATAATTGATGTAGATGTTGATTTAATAACTATTAGAAAATATGTTGGTATTAATAAATCTAAGGAAGTTTTTAAAGAAATTGAAAGTTTAATATTGAATAATAAACTAAATAATAATAGAATAGATATTATTAACTATTTGAAAGGGAGAAAATATGAGTGATTTAAGAAATATATTTAAAAGTAAAGACTTTGTTATTAATTCTAATATTATTAAGTGTATTAAATCACTTGATATATCTTTAGATGAGTTTTTACTTATATTATATTTCATTAATATCTCATGTGAGCTTAATACAGAAGATATAAAAGATAAACTTGGTTTTGATGAAGATACTGTTTTTAATACTTTTAATAGTCTTATTAATAAAAAATATATTGAAATGGATGTTAAGAATAATAATAGTGTTATTATTGAAATGATAAAATTGGATCCTTTTTATGATAGACTTGCACTTAATAAAAAGACTGATGATAATACTACTGATATATATTCATTATTTGAACAAGAACTTGGAAGAACATTATCTTCTTTTGAATATGAAATAATAAATAAATGGATAGAAAAAGGAATTAGTGAAGATACAATTAAAAGGGCATTAAAAGAGGCAATATTAAATGGTGTGACTAATTTTAAGTATATTGATAAAATAATTTATGATTGGTCTAAAAATAATGTTAAACAAATTAAAAAGAAAGAAACTTTAGAAGATTTGTTTGATTATGATTGGCTTGATGACAATGAATAGAAAATTAATTATTAATGAACTTGATAGACACTTTATTAATCCTAAGTGTGAACTTGAATATACAAAAGATTATGAGCTATTATTATCTGTTATGTTGTCTGCTCAAACTACTGATAAAAGTGTAAATGCTGCGACTAGAGAACTTTATAAAAAATATGATACATTAGAAAAGTTATCTACTCTTAGTGAGAATGAAATATCATCATATATATCAAGAATTGGTTTTCATAATGTTAAGAGTAAAAATTTTAAAAAAATAGTTTCTATTTTAAAAGATATAGGATATGTCCCAAATGATAGAGAGTTTCTTGAGTCACTTCCTGGAGTAGGGAGAAAGACTGCTTCTGTGGTACTTGGAGAGTTATTTGATGTACCTTCTTTTGCGGTTGATACTCATGTGTTTAGGCTTGCTCATAGATTTGGTATTACTAATTCTAAGGACGATGTACTAAGTACTGAAAAGAAACTTAAAAAGTATTTTAAAGAAAGTGAATACAATAGAGTTAATTCTCAAATGGTATTGTTTGGTAGATATATTTGTACTAGTAAAAAACCTAAGTGTGAACTATGTAATTTAAAGAATATATGTAAAGAAAAAAACATTCAATAGTTTGACAACTACACTGAAAAATGATATAAATTCAGAGTAATTGTTAAAAAAATAAAACAAGAATTTAAAGAGTCTAGTTTTTAGACTCTTTTGTTATTATAAACTAAATAAAAGGAATATTGTTTTTAGCAATATTCCTTAATATACCATAACACTTTGTGTAAATGTTTTTGTAATATTATTTCCTTTATAACTAAATGTAACTTTATATGTAACTTTATAGTTTCCTTTTTCATTAGTTATTGTATTTGTTGATACAGATCCACCATTTACTTTCTTTGCAGAAGTAATACTAACTGATAGATTATTTACTTTTGATTTTATATTTTCTTTATTATATTTAATATATTCTATTGCTGAAATACCAAGTTCACTATAAGTACTTCCTTGTTTTAATGAAGAGGTAAGGCCACTCATTTTAACATCATAATCAGAACTATTTGAACTTGAATCATCTGGTGTATTAGGAGTTTCATCTCCGCCAGTACTTGTTCCATCAAATGATACAGTAGCACCACTTGAAGCATTTGTTTTAAATATTGAGTATGTACTTTTTACAATAGCACCAGTATAACCAATATAATCTCTTAAATTAATGTTATATGTTGTATCTTGAGTCCATCCAAGATATTTAGTACTACTACCTTTAGTTAAGTATATAGCAAAACCAAAGTTACCAATATTATTCTTATTATAAGATAATCGTTTATTTAAATAATCTTCTGCCCATTCAGTATAACCTTTAGTAAAGTAATTTGTTAAATATGTATTATCAATTGCATCAGGAACTCCTGGGCTTGTCCAAGAAAGTGTTATATTACCAATACCTTTAGTGGCAGTTAAATTAGTTGGATTGCTAAGTTGACTAAATCTATTTGACACTTCAGATGGTTCTGTACCTGAGATAAACATAAATGTACCTCTAAGTTTACTTGGTGTGTATGAACTAGGTGAAGCAGCTGGTATAGTTTCTAATTCAACATCTGCCTGAGTTATTCCACCTGGATTTTTAAATTTAGAGTTCTTTTCATAAATATTATTACATATTGCTGCTTGTATTTTAAGTCTTTCGCTTGAAGCATGAGCATTTTTTAAATAATATTTATTTTTAACTGTTTCATTAGTTAATCCATCTACATAACCATACCATATAGCAATAGCATAATCAGTAGTGAAACTTGATGTCCAAGCATCTGGTATAACGGAACTTGTAAGACCAAATTTCTTTAAATAATTAGTATCATATGATGTAGTACCTGTCTTAGTAGCAACTTGCGTTCCGGATACTTTTACTCTTGATGTAGTTGCTCCAGTTAATATATTAGCAATTATATATGCAGTTTGTTCTTTCATAACTTTTTTTCTATTTACATCTTGATTTATTGTTTCTCCAGATTCACGATAAACTATTTTAGTATATGAATATGGAGAAGTGTGATAACCACCGTTACCAAATGCACTATATGCTGCGGCTAGTTGTACAGGACTTACTCCATTAAATGCACCAATTGCATAACTTTCTGGAAGAACTTCTTCTTTAAATGTAATGCCCAAGTTAGCTGCGAATTCTTTCTTTTGCTCATTATTTGTCATTCTAAATGCTTGAAGTGCACATGTATTAATAGAGTTCTTTAAGCAATCTCTCATAGTCATAAAGCCTTTATATCTACTGTTAAAGTTTCTCATATAACCACTACCATATTTAGTTTTTTCATCTATGAATGGTCCATATGTACTTAAGTTTTCATATTCAATAGCTGGTCCATAATCTAATATTGGTTTAATAGTTGAACCAGGCATCCTTTTAGTTTGGCCATGGAATGTAGCTACATTTAGTGTCATAGCACTTGATTTATCACGTCCAGCACCTACAGCTATGATAGCACCAGTATTATTGTCTATTACTCCAATTCCAACTTCTATCTTATCATCTTTAAATTTCCATGTTTTATAGAAATTATTTATAACATCTTGTTTTGATTTAACCATAGTTGTATATATATCCATTGGTACATTATAAGGATTATTACCGGTTTTATCTTCTACTTCTTGAACAACTGTGTCTATAAATCCTTGATATGCATTTCCAGCACTTTCATTTGTTGTTAAGAAATCTTTTATTTGAACACTAGTTCCTGCTTTATATTCATCTTCTGTTATATACCCATGCCTTTTCATTAAATATAGAACTGTATTTTTTCTAGCATTTCCATCATTAGGATTATAATATGGATTGTATCCATTAGGTGATTGATAAAGCCCAGCAATCATTGCTGCTTCTACTAAATTTAAGTCTTTAGCAGATTTACCAAAGTAATATTGACTTGCTTGTTCAACACCATAGTTATTACCACCCAAACATGGAATATTTACATAGTATTCAATTATTTCTTCTTTAGTTAGATTCTTTTCAATTTTAAATACTGACATATATATATCTGTGAATTTTCTTATAATACCCTGTATACCTGTATCTACTGTATCAGTAAATGCAAGTTTAGATAGTTGCATAGTAAGTGTACTAGCACCACCACCACCTCGACCAAGTACTTGTGATATTGATGCTTTTAAGAATCTAGGAGCATCAAATCCATTGTGTTTAAAGAATCTTGAATCTTCAGTTGCAATAATAGCATCTATTAGAACTTCTGGTATTTCATCATAAGTTAATTTTTCTCTTTGTTCAGCACCTAAAGTTGTAATTAAGTCACCTTTGGAATCAAATATTCTACTAACTTCTTTTTCAAACATTTGTTGTTCATCAAACTCAGGAGCAGAAGATACTATATATGCACAAAATGCAACTCCACCAAGCAATATTATTATTGCAAGAGTTATAAGAACAATCATAAACCAATACCAAAATCTATTTTTATTTCTTTTCTTTTGTGCTTTTTCAACTATAGTATCTTTATCTTTAGTTTTTCTTCTTTTCACTTTTAAATCATTAATCCTTCCTTTTATATTCTTTTTAATCTTTTTGAAGTTTATCTTTTTCATTCTTCCTCCTTAAAGTAAGCTATATCTACCGCATCTAAATATTTTAATCTAGGAATATAACTTTCTTTAATGATATATCCATACTTAGTAATATAATCATATTCAATAGATTTTCTTTCATTAGAGTTAATGTATGCGATTAAATCTTCACCTTTTAATAAATAAAACTTGTCATTCATCATTATTATTAAAAAAACAATTCCTTTTTGTTTAATTACTTTTTTAATATGCGCTATTTGATGTTCTTTAATATTAGATAGGGGAAATGAAGTTTTATTCCTACATTCCTTAGCATCAAACTCAATATATTTACCTCTATAGATACCATTATAGTCAAGAGTTGATATATTTGAATAGACAGCCTTATCTATTAAATGTGATTTATTAGTTGGATAGCTTACATTTAGTACTTTAATAGGAGTAGGTTTCTTATATATTAATGACTTATCAATGCTGTTATAGTAAGTGTTAGAATCATTAATTAGATTTTCAAGAAGCATACCTCTATTTTTATATGAGATTTTTTCCATAAAATCACCAATTCTATTATACTATATTTGTGTTTGTTTTTGAATATTTAAATAACTTTATTGTGTAAAGTGTTTTAATAATTACTATGGTTTACAAAAAAATATGACTATGCTATAATACATGACTACAAGGAGAGATATTATGAAGATTAGAGAATTAAAAGAAAATGAGCCATTAAAAGTAACAAGGGTAACATACCATTTTCCTGCTTGGCCTGATCCAAGTATGGGTAAAGTAGATAAAGATGCTAAGCCTATTGAAGATGAACGTATTAAAACAATAATATTCACCGATGGTGAAATAGAAAAGCAAACTGAAGAGGCTTCTCAAAATATAAATGAATTTTATATTGGTAAATCTAAATATCATATGACTGTAGATACTTTAGAAACAAAAAATATATATTTTAAAAATCATAGTTATGTTATAACCTATTTATTAGCAAAAGAATTTAGAGCAGTCAACAATGGTGGAGGCTGGTTTGATGTTATTAAAGATGTTTCAATTCATTTAGAAAATAAAAATGATAAAAAGGCATTAAGAGAAACTAAGAGGGTTATTAAGGAAATATGGAAACTACAATTTGAACAAGGTGAAGTACTAGAAGAAATATCTAGTAATATATATACTTTAAAAAGAACTAAACAAATAATACTTAAGTTTAGAGACTAAAGGCACGAGAGGAATAAAAGAAAAAGTAGAACTTGTCTACTTTATATTAACTTCTTAACATTTTTCTAGTTAGGATAATATTTACCTACTAGAAGCCAAAAATCTTTAGAATGATTATGATGAATAAAATGAGATAATTCATGTACTATGACATAATCTAAAGCACTAATATCATATTTAGATAATTCTGAATTTAGTGTGACATTATGATTCTTAATATTACATACTCCCCACCTACTAGTCATTTTTCTAATCTTTAGATGTGAATATGGTATGTTTTCTTCAAATATATTATACCAATAATTTAATCTTTTACTATATATATCGGTTATATATTTGGTAAAAGATTTTTCATCTTTAGTATATATTTTGCCTTTACCTATTTCTGTATCAAATGGGCCATATATTATATCATAACTATTGCCAAATAATTTGAAAGTATCATCATTTTTGTTAATTAAAAAGTTAAATGTAATTTATTTTTAAAATATATATTAAGTTGCATTTAACTTTTTAATTAACAGTGTAAAGTGTTTTACTTTTATTTTTTATATTTTTGTGGTATAATACATTGCATTGAAGGAAGGGGTATTATGAATAAAAGGGTTTATAAAATATTATTTATTGCTATATTGATGTTACCAATATGTATTAGTGCAGTTGAATTAGATGGACCTACTATAGCAACAAATACTGTTAATTGTAAAGAATTACTTGGTAACAACTTAATGAAAATATTATCATTTATTATGAGTACTTTAAGAATAGGTGCTAGTATTATAGCAATAGTAAATGCTATGTATATATTACTTCCAGCAGTTGTGTCAAAAGATGCAGATGCTCTTAAAAAGTCAGAAAAGAAATTAATCATTTTAGCAATAGTTTTAATATTAATTATATTACTTCCTACATTACTTAATGTAATTGGTAATATATTTGGTTATGATTTATCATGTTTTACTTAAATTATTTAAGTAAAACTCTTTTTTTAAATGTTATTCTTATTTTAATATATTGACATGTTATGGTGGACGTGTTAACATAAAGAAAATCGATATTGGAGGTACTATGGGATTTAATTATATGGAAAAATTTTTACTTTCTGATTTATTGCTTCAATATAGTTTAACTAAGGATAAAATTTATTATGAGGAAATTAAAAACAGAATGCTATTTTGTGGTTTTACTATAGAAGAAGTATCGGAATTTATTAATTTTGAAGGTAAAATATTGAAACAAAGAAAACACGTTGATAATAAGTTGATACTTGATAAGAAATACATAGTTGGAAAAAAACATGAGACAAAAATATTTGATAATATTGAAAATTATATGTACGATCCTGACAAAAATAATGAAAATACACTTATGATATCAGAAACAATAGCAATAATTGATGAAGCAATATTCTTGTCATATTCCAATGCAATTAATGAGTATGCCGCTAAAAAAGAAATTTTAAATTTAACAAAAGAAAATGAAACTAATTGGTTATATTTTGAATTTAAAAATCGAATAGAGTATATTTGTAGGTGTGCAAACAAAATAATTGATGGTCCGAAATATGCATTATATAATGAAAAAAACAGTAATTTATATAATAATGAAATGCAGATATGCATAACGAGATGGAATGTTGATGTTTCTTCTAAAAATTTTATCCCTTATACTAATCAATATTATGATTAGAAGGGAGGTTTAAATGTCAGATCAATCAAAAATCAGTAAGGATAAAGAGACTGGATACCCAAAATATAAACAAATCGAGCAATTTGGTGAAGAACATACACACAGATTTGGCGGTTATAATAAAAAGGGTGAATATTATGAAGGCGGCCATGGTGAAAAAATAGATTCTGATTCAAAAAAAGAAGCTGGAAGAAGTTTTAGAAAACATAGAGGTGATGATTAATAACAGAAGTTATATGTAAGAAAATTAAAATAATGGACGAGAAATTGTTTAACGATATCTTAAAAAGTAGAGATAAAAAAAGTACTTACTTATATCATTTTATAATTGTAAAATATCGCAACAATAATGATATTAAAATTATTAAAATCGATCAATTTAAAGACTTGGTTAAGTTGGAAAATTTAGATATAATTTGTATATATTTTATTGAAAAAATTCATTACTATACTGGTGAAGGAAATCATTTCGAAGACTTAGGGGAACCATACCACATATTTAAAATTGGGTATTATTTTATAAATGGTGATATTATGTCAACAAACGAAGAAATGAAATGTCTGATGGAAAAAATAAATAATTATGAAAGAGATTATGATACACTAGAATTTCCATTCACCAAAGAAAACTTCTTACTATTAAATAAATCAGTTATAAATTATTAGAATTGATTTAAAGTAAATTTTTCTTACTGCAAAAAATGCTAATACAATTTGAGCATTTTTTGTTTGTCAGTGTTCAAATATTTGGTCTTAAGATAATTAATAAAAATTATGTAAAACTCTTTTTTTTTGCATTTAATTGTGATAAAATAAATACGCTTTAAGAAAAAAGACATGCTTATTGATTTAGTATTCTAGTGCTTAATTTGAGTGAATACTAATTTAAAGATAGGCAGAAGAAATAACGAAAGGAAGGGTATTTTATGACAGTAATCGCAAAAAGTTACTTATTAGAAGCAGGTGTACATTTTGGACACCAAGCTAAAAGATGGAATCCTAAAATGAAGGAATTCATATTTACAACTAGAGATGACATACATATTATCGATTTACAAAAAACTGTTGAAAAAATAGAAGAAGCTTACGCTGAACTTCTTAAAGCATGTGAAAATGGTGGTAAGGTTCTATTTGTTGGTACTAAGAAACAAGCTAAAGAAGCTAGTATCGAAGAAGCAACAAGATGTAATAGTTTTTATGTAACAGAAAGATGGTTAGGAGGAACTTTAACTAACTTTAAGACAATTAGAGATAGAGTTAAAAGACTAATCGAAATCGAAAAAATGGAAGAAAGTGGTAAGTTCGAATTATTACCTAAGAAAGAAGTTGCTAAAATTCAAAAAGAATATGACAAATTAAATAAACTTCTATCTGGTGTAAGAGATATGGACAAATTACCAAAGGCTATTATAGTAGTAGATCCAAGAGTAGAAATTAATGCTATAAGAGAAGCAAGAAAACTTCATATTCCAGTATTTGGTATCGTTGATACTAACTGTGATCCAGATGATGTTGACTTCCCAATCCCAGCAAATGATGATGCTGTAAGAAGTGTTAAAGTTGTGCTTGGTGTTTTAGCTAATGCTGTATGTGAAGCTAATGGTCTTGAATTAATAGATTTCTTATCAGAAAATGAAGTTTCATCTAAACCTCAAAAAGAAATCAAAGTCGAAACTAAAGTAGTTGAACTTGATGACTTTAAAGAAGAGAAAAAGGAAACTAAGAAAGAAGTTAAGAAAGAAGTTAAGAAAGAAACTGTTAAAGAAGTAAAAAAAGAAGAAAAGAAAGAAACAGTTGATTATTCTAAAATGACTGTATCAGAACTTAAGAAACTTGCTAAAGAAAAAGGTGTTTCTGGATATTCAACTATGAAAAAAGATGAATTAATTTCATCATTAAATTAGGAGGAATATATGAATATTAGTGCAAGTATGGTAAAAGACTTAAGAGATAAGACTGGCGCTGGAATGATGGATTGTAAAAAAGCATTAGTAGAAACTAATGGTGATATTGATGCTGCAATCGATTATTTAAGAGAAAAAGGTATCTCTAAAGCCGCTAAAAAAGCAGAAAGAATTGCTGCTGAAGGTTTATCTAATATTTATATTAATGGTAATGATGCAGTTGTTGTTGAATTAAACTCAGAAACTGACTTTGTTGCTAAGAACTCTGAATTTAAAGAATTATTAGATAAGATTGGTAACACTATTTTAAATAGTGATGCTAAAGATTTAGAAGGTGCTTTAGCACTAACTTGTGATGGGGTTACACTAAATGATTTAATTATTGGTGCAACTGCTAAAATAGGTGAAAAAATAAGTTTAAGAAGATTTGAAAAAGTTACAAAGAAAGATAACGAAATTTTTGGTGATTATCTTCATATGGGTGGTAAGATTTCTTCACTAGTAATTATTGAAGGTGGAAATAAAGATGTAGCACATGATGTTGCAATGCAAGCTGCTGCAATGAGACCACTTTATACTACAATTGATGCAGTACCAGAGGAAGATGTTGAACATGAAAAATCAGTTATCAAAGAACAAGTAGTAAATGAAGGTAAAAAGTTAGAATATGCTGATAAGATTATTGAAGGAAGAATTAGAAAATTCTTTGAAGAAACTGTATTAGTAGAACAAACTTTCATTAAAGATTCTAGTCTTACTATTAAAACTTATTTAGAACAAAATAATGCTAAATTAATTAGCCTTGTAAAATATGAAGTAGGCGAAGGAATGGAAAAAAGAAACGATGACTTTGCTGCTGAAGTTATGAGTCAAATTAAATAAATTGTTCATATTAAAACCGTTAGAAATCTAACGGTTTTTAATTGCTTTTTAGTTACAAAAGTTTGTCTCATTGTTTGCTAAAGTAGGTGTATAAACTACTCCGAAGAATAATATATCATCACTATTACTTTGTTTAATAATATATATAAATGGTTTATCAAACTCTATATCAATTGGTACATTCGCTGCATTCTTGTCAATAGTAGCAATAGTTGCAGCAGAGGCTTTAGTACCTTTTTCATTAACTTCAATATAAGATTTTTGTTTTATAAAACCTACATATAAATCTTTTGAATTACTTTCAGTCATTTTACTTAAATCAGCAGTTTCTGAATTAAATATTGATTTAATTCCCATATTTATAAGAACACTCTTTAAATCACTAAAATCATAATTATATTTAAATCTAGGCAGTTTTAATGATACATCTTCATATTTATATTTATCCTTTGTACTTAATAAATTTCTAAATTCTTCATTATTAAAGTTTTCTATATAACTATCAATACCATCATTAGGCATAATAGCAACAAATTCTAAGTTCACTTTTTTGTGATCATCATTTTTATAAGTTTTATATTTTTTGATTATTCCTTTAGCAGTATCATTTTCAATATACTGTGCATCATTACTTACCATCATTATAGTATTAATAATAGAGCCATCGATTGTATTAAACTCTGAAATGTGAGTATTTTTACAATCAAATTCTGAGTCCCAAGATGCTTTCATACTTATAGCATTTATTATTGCCATTACGGTTAGAGGATTAACTGTATCAACAAGAGTAGGTATCATATGATTTGTTTTATTATCTACCCATTTATTAATATTATTTGGAGTAATATTACTATATTTAATTTCAGCATCATAACTTTTTTCAATTTTGTTTACATAATTTTTATTTATTTCATCTTTATATTCTTTATTTATTAATAGTAAATTAGCATCTCCTATGACATTTTTTGAAATAATATTAGCACGTCTAAAGTTACCCATAACATCATTAAGTTCTTTTAATGATGAATTATCTGCACCATCTTTAATAATAGAAAGTACTGTTTTAATACTATAAGGACTAATCAAATAATTAGAACTTTTATTCTTATTTGTTTCTTTAATTAAATAATAATCAAAAGAACTATTTGTACTTGAATTATCTAAATTAGGATTTTCAAGATTACTATATATTATTCTAAAAAATATTAACGTTAATATAATTATACTTATAATCATTAATGTGATTATTATTGATATTTGTTTTTTCTTCATATTTTCACCATATTAATTATAACAATAATTAAAAAAATATGCAATAAATCAACCAATTTACTTGAAATTTGTAAGATATTGTAATATAATTGATTACAGTCATGAAGGGAGGGAAGTAGTGATGACACATGTAGAAGTTAAAGACGGAAATGTTGAGGGTGCATTAAAACGTTTTAAAATCAAATTTCAAAGAAGCGGTATCCCAACCGAAATGAAAAAGAGAAAAGAATATTCAAAACCTGGTATTAAAAGAAGAGAAGCTAAAAAAGAAGCTATCAGAAATGCTAAAAAACATAATAAACAAAGATATTAATTAGGAGTGATATAATGTTATACGATACTATAATGACTGATATGAAAGAAGCTATGAAGTCTCATGATAAAGAAACTTTAAGCACTTTAAGATTTTTAAAATCAGCTATAGATTTATTTAAAATAAATAATAAAATGGATAGAACTGAATCACCTAGTGATGATACAGTTATAGAAGTAGTTAGTAAACAAGTTAAAACTCATAAAGAAAGTATTGAAGAGTTTAAAAAAGCAGGTAGAGATGACTTAGTAGAAAACTTACTTAAAGAAGTTCAAATATTAAGTAAATATTTACCAGAACAATTATCAGAAGACGAAGTTAGAAGTAAAATAGATGAAGTTATTTCATCTGTTGAAGCAACATCTATTAAAGATATGGGTAAAGTTATGAAAGAATTAACTCCATTATTTAAAGGTAAAGCTGATATGAAACTTGTAAATACAATAGTTAAAGAAAAATTAAATTAGGACTCTTTTGTATGAGTTCTTTTTTTGTAGGAGAAAAAATGAGCAAGAGAATTGAAACAGAAAAGAAATATTATTGTAAAAACAAAACTAAATTAATTATTCTAGCAGAATTTTTAGGATTCAAACTACTTAATGAAAATAAAGAAGTAGATGAGTATTTCACTGATATAAATAGTGAGTATATTAAAAATAGAACATGCCTAAGGATTAGAAAAACAAATAATGATATGGAAATAACTTTTAAGGGAAAGTCAAAAGAGTTTGAAAGTTCATTTGTAAAGCTAGAAAGTAATTTTGAAATGGATCTTAATAATTATGATAGTTTTATAGAATTATTTTCAATGATTGGTTATTATAGTTATACTATTGTTGATAAAAATAGATTAACATACGAAATGAAGGATAATGACTATACTTATAGTATTATGATTGATGATATTAAGGGAGTGGGTGGATTCGTAGAATTTGAACTTCTTTGTGATAATGAAAATTATAATATTGATGAATTAAAAAATAAATTAGATAAGTTTGTTTCATTATTTAAGAGTTTAAAATTAAAAGAAGCTTTACTGCCATATAGAGATTTTGTGGCTGATAAAATATATAATGACATTAAACCAAAACAAAATATAAAGGGTGTATGTTTAAATATTGATAATTTCTTAAAAAAGTACGAAAAAGATTTTTATAAATATTATAAATCACTATTAAAAAATAATAAGATAACAGATGAAGTAATTGATTCTATAATAGAAAGTGATACATCTATTAAAATAAGTGATTATCTTGATAATTTAAAGGTTAATGATAGTAATTTTATGGTAATGATAGAATTATTAAAGAAAATTAATAAATTAGGTCTTAAAACAATTTTAAATACTAAATGTAATAAAACATTTATAGAAAATGTAATATTTAAATTAGCAGATAATACATTTGAATATATTATAGATAAAAATGATAATGAATATTTTAATGTTAAAGGTGATTTAAAAGAGGTTAATTCACAATTACTTATAATATTAAATAATTATAAAATTAAGGAGATAAAAAATGGATAAAAGAGTTTAGTTCTAGAGCAATAATAATTGAAGATAATAAACTATTAGCAATGTTTAGAAGAAAGGTTAAAGATGTAAAGACTAAAGAATATTATGTTATACCTGGTGGTGGAAGAGAAAATAATGAAACGCTAGAGGAAAATGTAATAAGAGAATTAAAAGAGGAATTTGAAATTGATATTAAAATTCTTGGATATTTAGGAGTTGAAGAGCATGAAAATACTATAGAGCATTATTTTCATTGTGAAAGAGGTGGTGGTACTCCTAAAATTAGTGGTGAAGAACTTGAAAGAATGACGCAAAGTAATTACTATGAACCTCGTTATATTGATTTAACTAATTTAGATAATATTGATATTAATGCTAAAGATAAAGTAAGACAAGCTCTACAAAAAAACTATAGATTAATGAAGTAGGAGAATTTAAAATGAAAATAACATTAGTAACAGGAAATTGGGCAAAGATTGCTCAAGCAAAGGAAGTATTAGAGCCACTTGGTGTACAAGTGGATAATGTAAAAATAGATACAGTTGAAATTCAAGCTGATAGTGTAGAAGAGGTTGCTGCTTATTCTGCAAAGTGGGCAAGTGAAAAGTTAAAAACAACTGTAGTTAAAAATGACACAGGAATAATGATAGATGCACTTAATGGTTTTCCAGCTGCATATACGCATTATGTACAAGATACACTTGGAGAAAAAGGTGTACTTAAATTATTAAAAGGCGAAGAAAATAGAAAAGCTAGATTTGTACAAGCACTTGCTTATTGTGAATATGGAAAAGAACCAGTTGTATTCGAATCTATAACAGAAGGAACTATTTCTAAGAGACTTCAAGGAAAACATGGTTGGTGTTGGGATTTTATCTTTATACCTGATGGACAAACTAAAACATTAGCGACATTTGATGATAATGAAAGATTTAAGTTTTGGAATGATACAGGATATATTCAATTAATTGACTACTTAAAGAAAAATAACAAAATATAATAATCAACAAAATAATAGATAACAAACAATCTATTATTTTTTCTTGGTGTAAAATGCATAATAATATGATATACTTAATTATACGGAGTAAGATATATGAATTATATTATGTATAAAATAATAAAATTTATTGGTACGCCATTATTTAGATTAATTTATTTACCAAGAAGTTATGGTAAAAATAATATACCTAAAAATGGAAGCGTTATTTTAGCAGGTAATCACACTAGTGTTTTAGATGCTTTAATAATGGTATCAACTCCTAAAAGAACAGTACATATGATGGCAAAGAAAGAATTGTTCGAATCAAAATTTACTAATTTCTTTTTTAGAAGTATGGGTTGCATCCCTGTAAACAGAAGTATACATGATAAAAATGCAAAGAATGAAGCAATAGAGGTACTTAAAAATAATGAAGTGCTTGGAATATTTCCGGAGGGGACAGTTAATAAAACAAATGAAATAGTTCTTCCATTTAAATATGGCGCTGTATCATTTGCTAAAAAGACTAATGCATACATAGTACCTTTTGCTATAACAGGAAAATATAAAATATTTAGAAGAAGTATTAAAATAAGATATGGTAAACCATATAAAGTTAAACAAGAATTAGAAGTAGAAAATAATAGACTTATGAATACAGTAAAAAGAATGATTAAAGAAGGGAATGATAAAAATTAAAACAAATAAATATCCATGGTTTAAGTACTATAAAGATATGAAAAGTACATTAAAATATCCGGATACTTCAATGTATGAACTTGTAAAAAGAGCATGTATTAAGTATCCTTCGAATATAGCATATTCTTATTTTGGGACTAAAGTAACATATAAAAGTCTTTTAAGAAAAATAGATTTATGTGCTCAGTCTTATGCTAAGATTGGTGTTGTTAAAAATAGCAATGTAACTATTTGTAGTCCTAATACACCTGAGGCAATAATATCATTTTATGCTCTTAATAAAATAGGGGCAGTTGTTAATATGCTTCATCCATTATCAAGTGAAGAAGAGATTAGGTTTGCACTTAATTTAACTAAGTGTGAATATCTTTTTATTGCTGATATAGCATACTCTAAATTTAGGAATATAAGACAAGAAACTAGTGTTAAGAAAGTTATCTATGCACCAATTTCTGAATCAATGGATCCGATAACTAAAGCAGGATTCTATGTAACTAAGGGTAGAAAACTATTAAGACCTCTTGAAGATGATATAGTTCCGTATACTAGATTTATTGCATTAGGAAGATTCTATGGTAAAAACGTAACTGATAAAAATAAAGGGAATGATGTAAGTGTTATTTTACATAGTGGTGGGACTACTGGTACACCTAAAGGGATAATGCTTACTAATATGAATTTTAACTCTTTAGTGCTTAGTGAACTTGAAATAAATAAAGTATTAGGGGATGGTGTAAGTATCCTTGCGATAATGCCAATATTTCATGGGTTTGGTCTTGGCTGCACTTTCCATGCTTGTTTAGTAAGTGGAGGACATGCAATTATACTTCCAAGTGTTAATCCTAAAAAGTTTGATGCAACTTTACTTAAATATAGACCTAATATTATAGCGTGTGTTCCTTCTGTATTAGAAACACTAACTTATAGTAAAAAACTTAAAGATGAAGACTTATCATTTATAAAATGTATTATTTGTGGAGGAGACAGCTTGTCAACTGCATTAAATAAAAGAATAGATGATTTTTTAGAAAGTCATAATAGTAAAACCAAAGTAAGAACTGCTTTTGGTATGACTGAAGCAACTGCTGGAGTGACTATGATGCCTCTTGAAGAGTCTAGGTGTGAAAGCATAGGAGTACCTATACCAGACTCTTTTATAAAAATAGTAAAACCTGATACAGAAGAGGAGTTAAAACCACTTGAAATAGGTGAAATATGTATAAGTGGACCTACTGTTATGAAAGGTTATCTAAATGAAAAAGAGGAAACTGATTTAATGCTTAAAAAGCATAAAGATAAAAAAATATGGTTACATAGTGGTGACTTAGGATATATGGATAGTGATGGATTTGTATATTTTAAATCAAGACTTAAAAGAATGATTGTTTCAAGTGGATATAATATTTATCCTGGACAAATAGAAGAAATAATATCATCTCATCCTTATGTTAAAACTTGTGCAGTAGTTGGAGTACCTCATCCATATAAAAAAGAAGTTATTAAAGTCTATATAGTCCTTAAAGATAATATTGAACTTACAAGTGAAGTTAAAAGAAGTATTAAAAGTTATTGTGAAAAAAATATTGCATCATATTCTTTACCATACGCATATGGCTATAGAAAAGAGCTTCCAAAAACATTAGTAGGAAAGGTAGCATATAGAAAACTATTGAATGATGAAGAAGAATAAATCAGAAAGAGAATTTGGTTATAAATTACTTAAACCATTTGTAATAACATATTTTAAATTAAAATATAAACCAACAGTAATAGGAAGTGAAAATATACCTGATTCTGGGGCTATAATTCTTTGTGGAAACCATATGCATACTCATGATCAATATAATGTTATGATGGTTACTAAAAAAGTAATACATTATATGGCTAAAGATGAATACTTCTATGGACCATTTAGATGGTTTTATAGATTTACTGGATGTATTAAGGTGGATAGAAGTATACATGATGAAGATGCTAAAAGTGAAGCAATGGATATTTTAAATAGTGGGAAAGCTTTAGGAATATTCCCAGAAGGAACAAGAAATAAAACAATAGGTACTAAAGATGAAGTAGAACTTCTACCATTTAAATATGGAGCAGTGTCACTTGCTAAAAAGACAGGAGCATTAATAGTACCTTTTGCAATAACAGGAAAATACACAGGAAGAAGTGGAAATTTAACTACTAGAATAGGAAAACCTATTGATATAAAAGACTTAGATTTAGAAAGCGCTAATCAACTTTTAAGAAAAAATATACTAGATTTAATGCATAAAAGTGAAAAATAGTATATAATAGAGATGTGTGAGGTGAATTCTTTATGAAGTTTATTTTAACAGCAGGAGGAACAGGTGGACACATATATCCAGCATTATCTGTGCTTGATGAAATAAAAAAAGATAAAAAGAATGAATATTTATATATTGGAACAGAAGACAGAATGGAAAGTGAATTAATACCTGGTATGGGTATACCATTTGTTGGACTTGAAATATATGGACTATCTAAAACTGATATGATAAGAAATATTAAAAATCTTGGTTGTATAGTTTCATCATATAAAAAGTGTTTGAAAATAATGGATGAATTTAAACCTGATGCAGTAATCGCATTTGGTGGATATGTAACACTTCCAGTATGTTTAGCTGCTAAAAAAAGAAAAGTTAAGGTATTTTTACATGAACAAAATATGTTACCTGGTAAAACTAATATATTCTTATCTAAGTATGCAGATGCAGTATTTACATCATTTAAAGATGGAATCAGAAAACTTAAATGTAAGAATATTATTTACACAGGTAATCCAGTTAGTCAAAGAGCAATAGAATGTAAAAAATATAATAAAACTAACTTAGGATTTACTAAAGAAAAGAAACTTATTATTATAGTTATGGGTTCTCTTGGAAGTACATCAGTTAATGAAAAAATATTAGATTTCCTAAGAACATTTGAAAGAGAAGATACTGAAATATTATTTATAACAGGTAAAAAGAGTTTTAATGATTTAAATAATAATTTAATAGTGCCAAAGAGTACTAAAATAGTACCATTCTTTGATAATTTACCAACTATAATGAAATCAAGCGATTTAATTATTTCAAGAGCGGGCGCATCAACTATTGCTGAGATAATGGCAACTAAGACACCAAGTATTTTAATACCAAGTCCTTATGTTGCGAATAATCATCAATACTATAATGCATTAGATCTTGTTAATAAAAAGATAAGTATTATGTTAGAAGAAAAAGACTTAAATACTGAAAACTTAACTAATGCAATAGATGAAATGTTTGATGAAGAAACATTCAAAGAAGTAAGAAAAAATTTACGTGAAATAAAAGATATATCATCTAGTACTATAATACTTGATAAAGTAAAAGAAATATTAGGTAATAAATATGAAAAAAAGAGTAAAAAGAAGATTTAATCCATTAAAGTTTTTATCTTTTATAGCATTTATAATTATATGCTATTTTTTTACTATGTATTTACTTGATATAAAAACTAAAAATATAATAGTTTTAAATAATAATTATTATAGTGATGAAAAGATAATAGAAACCGCAGGTATAGAAAAATATCCTAAGTTTTTAGCATTAAATACAAATAAAATTAAAAAGAAATTATTAAAATTAGATTTAATAGAAAATGTCACTATTAAAAAGAAATGGAATTTTGTACTTGAACTTACTATTAAAGAAAAGAAAATATTATATTTAGTTAGAAGTGAAAATAAATATAGATTATCTGATAATAAATTATATGATATAGATGATGTACTAAGTGTACCAACTCTTATAAACTATGTACCAGAAAGTAATGAAAAGAAATTTGTAGAAGCATTTAAAAATATAGATAATAATATAATAAGTATGATAAGTGAAATAGAGTATTCTAAGACTAGTTATGATAGTGATAGATTCTTATTATATATGAATGATGGTAATATGGTATATGTAACAACTACTAAATTAAAATCATTAAATAAATATGTAGATATAGTTAAAAAACTAGAGAATAAAAAAGGTATTTTATATTTAGATAGTGGAAACTATTTTGAGATTAAAGAAAAGTAAGCAACTTTTCTTTTTAATTTCATATATATTAATATGTCAAAGTTAGATAATTTTAAAAAATTTGTTTCTAATCATCCTGAATTTGCTGATTATGTAAAAAAGAATAATGTATCATGGCAATCATTTTATGAATTATATGATTTATATGGAGAAGATGATGAAATATGGAAGAAATATATAAAAGATGATATAAGTGATCAAATAAGTATAAAAGGGCTTTTAAATACGCTTAAAAATATTAATATAGACTCACTCGAAGAAAATATTAGTTCAATACAAAAAGCAGTTGGTTTAGTGGAAGAATTAACAAGAGAAACTAAAAAAGAAGAAGAAAAAACAAATCCTAAAGAAGAAAAAATAGATAAATTATATGGTGAAGAATGAAATATGAAGTACTAGAAAAATTAAGAAAAGATGAAAAGTATTTAAAATTCTTAAGACAAAACTCTAACTGGTATAAACAGTTAAATAGAGACCCTTCTTCTTATGACTTGTTTGTTCGCGAAATGAAAAAGAAATATAAATTAAGAACAATAGATAAAGTTGATAATTTTGTAGATGGGGTAGACTTAGTAACCAAGATAATATCAGCAACTAATGATTAAGAATGTATAAAATTTTACATTCTTTTTATTTTAATATTGACACAAAAAAATCTTAATGCTACAATTAAAACATAAGGATAGGGAAAATAAATTCTCTACTAAAAGAAAGGAAGGAATGAAATATTATGAATAAGAAAGGTTTTACATTAGTTGAATTATTAGCAGTTATTGCAATCTTAGCAATATTAGTAATCATCGCATTACCAAATGTATTAAAGATGTTCAATGAATCTAAACAAAATTCATTTATGACTGAGATTAGAGATATTTACAAACAAGCTCAAACTCAATTCATAGCTGATAGTATGACTACTCCAGGAGCTAAAACTTATATGTCAATGGCTAAAGATGGTAAAACATGTACTGACTCTAGTAGTAAGGCTGTACCTGCTCTTGAATTACAAGGTAGAGCTCTAAATTATATCGTTGAATTAAATGCTGCAGGTGATGTTACAAATATTAGTGTAAATGATGGTTCTTTCTTCTATGAACCTACTACAGTGCCTGATGATGCATCAAAAATTGTTTCTGATAATATTAAAACATCTGGTAGTGGTGTTACTGCTCCTACAGGTATAACTTGTAATTAATAAAACCTATAATAAAATTAGACTATTCATTTAGTCTTTTTTTTATTTGCTAAATTTGATAAAATTATGTTGGTGATATTATGAGTTTGATAATAGGAAGTCATGTTAGTTTTAATAATAAAGAACAGTTACTTGGAAGTGTTAAGGAAGCACTTAGTTATAATGCTAATACATTTATGATATATACAGGTTCTACTCAAAGCACAAGCAGAAGTGAACTAAGGGATGAATGCACATATGAAGCATATAAATTAATGTTAGAAAATAATATTGATAGTAACAATGTTATAGTTCATGCTCCATATATAATTAATCTTGCAAATAGAAAAGATGAAGATAAATACATATTTTATTGTGATTTTCTTGCAAATGAACTTAACAGATGTAAAAAACTAGGACTTAATAAAATAGTACTTCATCCCGGTAGTGCAACTACATGTACAAAAGAAGATGCTATTAAAAATATTATAAATGGTATAAATTATGTATTAAATAAAACAACTGATATTATGATACTTTTAGAGTTTATGGCAGGTAAAGGTACTGAAGTTGGGACTTCTATTGATGAATTAAAGTGTATAATAGATGGCATTAATGATAAAGATAGAATAGGTGTATGTTTAGATACTTGTCATATGAATGACTCTGGAATAGATTTATCTAAATTTAATGATTTTTTGAGTGAGTTTGATAATAAAATAGGAATATCTAAAATAAAATGTATTCATGTTAATGATAGTTTAAATGATATAGGTAGTCATAAAGATAGACATGCTAATATTGGTTATGGTACTATTGGATTTAATAATATATTAAATGTAGTTTATAATAAAAAATTAAATAATATTCCTTTTATATTAGAGACACCTTATATTAATAGAAATACTAATGATTCTTATGCACCATATAAATATGAAATAGAAAGTATTAGAAATAAAAAATTTATTGATTTTAAGGAAAATTTATGAGAAATGGATTTGGTTTAATAGAAATATTAGTTATTATAGTAATTATTGCTTTAATACTTATTTTATTACCAAAACAAATTACTACATTACCATCAGATATTAAAGTTGAAGATAATAGTGCTAATAAAAATACTTTCTTAATTGAAGTAAAAAATATATATAATGAGGCAAATAATAAATATACTGAGGAAAGTATGAATGGAAATAAGTTATCTATAATAAATAATAATGAAAAGTATCATATTATTTATACAAATGATAAAAATATAAGTGTTATAACTGTAAATGATATAATAGATGGTAAATTAGAGGATATGAGTTGTTAGACTTATATCTTTTTAAATATAAATTGATTAATCACTTAAAAAATGATAAACTATTATTATAATAAGGTGGCAAATATGAAGAGTAAAGTAATAATATTTATAACTGTATTTTTTTGGTTAATTTTATCTATTAGTGGTATTGTTGGTTTTGTTGAATCTAAGAAAACTAATGATTTTGGTGGTTGTAAATATGATGGTGAATTAGTTAATGGTGCAGAATATGTTAATGGAAAATATACTTATAGGTATAAGCAAAAAGGACTTGTTAATCTTAATGGTGTTGAATGGATTGATATTGATAGTGATGGTTGGGGAGTAATATTAACTGATAGGGAATCAACTGAACCTATTAGTGGAAAAATATGTTCTAAGATTAATGGTAAACCTATAGTGTCTACGAGTTTTATGTATGCTTATAGTAAAGCTTCTTCAATAGATTTAAGTGATTTTGATACTTCAAATGTGGAAGATATGAATTCGATGTTTTCATGGAGTGAGGCAGAAAAAATTAAAGGATTAGAAAATATCAATACTTTGAAAGTAACTAACATGAATGGTATGTTTAATGAAAGTAAAGCAAATGTACTAGATTTAAGTCATTTTGACACTTCTAATGTAACTGACATGAGTGGTATGTTTATGAATTCTTTAGTAGAAACATTAAATGTGAGTAATTTTAATACATCGAAAGTAACTGATATGAATCTTATGTTTTATCAAGTACCAGCTGAAGTATTGGATATAAGTAGTTTTGATACATCAAATGTAGAAGATATGAGTTATATGTTTGGTGGAACTAAAGCAACTGAAATAAAGGGTTTAAATAAATTGAATACTTCGAAGGTAACTAAAATGGACAATATGTTTGAAGATACTGATGCTGAAGTATTAGATGTAAGTAATTTTGATACATCAAATGTAGAGAGTATGAAATATATGTTCAATAAAAGTAGTGCAACAGAAATAAAAGGGTTAGATAAATTTAATACGAAAAGAGTAATAGATTTCAGTTATATGTTTGCTCTTAGCAATACTGCTTCAATAGATTTAAGTACTTTTGAATTTGGTCAGTTAGCTTACATATCTCAAATGTTTTCAACATGTTCTGCAAAAGAAATTTATGTAAAAAATCAAGAGGTAATAGATTTATTTAAATCAGAAGCAGGTTTTATACCTAGGAATTTAGTTTTCAAAATAAAATAAAAGTTTATTGACTATTCAATAAACTTTTTATATTCGTTATATTTTTCTATTATTTTTTTATAGAGTTCAGGATTAAATGATAATTTATAGTTAGAAATATAACTCATAAAATTAGTATTTAATATTTCCTCATAATCATTTTTAATAGCATTATAAATCATATCTATTTCTTTGTCTGATGCTGGTGTGCATTCATGACTTAGATAATTAATAACATCTTGTTTTGTTAACTTATTTATATAATTTTTGATAAGTTCTTTTTTCATTATTCCTCCCATTAATAGTATATTAATGGGACTTTATTTTATTCATTTATTTGTGATAGTGTGTTGATTAGTGAAAGTTTACCATATTCATAAGATAAGCCTCCCTGTTGATATAAAACAAATGGATTTCTTAGGGGTCCATCTGCGGATAATTCTATTGAAGATCCTGATGTGAATGATGGACTTGCCATAATTATTTTGTTATCGTATCCAGGCATATCACTTGGTATTGGTTTTACATATGAGTCAATTGGTCCGGATGATTGAATACCATGTGCATATTTAATAATTTCATCTTCATTATCAAAGTAAATTAATTGTACTATATCACATCTTGTATCATTATATTTAGGGCTAACTTTATAACCTAATTTTTCTAATACTTTGCTTGTAAGAATAGACGTTTTTAATGCTGAACTAACTACACTTGGAGCAAAGTAAAGTCCTAATAAAAACATTCTATTTGCTTCAAATGATGGGCCAACTTCACGTCCTTCGCCTGGTAAAGTTAATCTTTCTGCGCATAAATCAACAAGATTTTTATTTCCTACTATATATGCTCCGTTAGTGGCAATTCCTGCACCTAGGTTTTTAATAAGAGAACCTGCCATAATATCTGCACCTACTTCTATAGGGGATAAATCTTCTACAAATTCGCAGTAGCAGTTATCTACAAATATAATTATATCTTTATTAACGTTTTTTATTAATTTAATAACTTTTTCTAATTTTTTAATATCTAGTGAATCACGTGTAGAGTAACCTCTTGATCTTTGAATATGTATTACTTTTATATTATTATTTAATTCTTTTTTAATACTTTCATAGTCAAAGTCATTATCTATTAAATCTATTTCTTTATAATTAACACCATAACTTATTAATGAACTATTATTATCTTTAATACCAATAACTTCATGTAATGTATCATATGGAGTACCTGTTATTGATAAAAGCGTATCATTTGGTCTTAATAGTGCTTGTAATACAACTGTAATAGCATGACTACCTGATATAAATTGATTTCTAACAAGACCACTTTCTGCATTAAATATATCAGCAAAAATACTATCTATTTTATCTCTACCGATGTCATTATAACCATATCCATTAGAGCCATAAAGATCACTACTAGATAAATTGTATTTATGGAAACTATCTAATACTTTTTTACTGTTTTTTAGAGTTTGTTCATCTATTTTATTAAATATATCTTTTAGATTTTGTTCTTCAGTATTTACAATTTTTTCTATATTTTTATCTATTTTTAACATCTTTTACCACCATCTATTCTTATAATACTATCGTTTATATAACTAGCATCTTCTGTGCTTAAAAAATACACTAAAGAGGCTATTTCACTTGGTTCTGCGAATCTATTTAATAATATTTTATTTTCTTCGTTCTTTCTAAATTCAGCGTCCATATCTTTATTCATTGGAGTATTTATCCATCCAGGACATACACAATTTACATTTACATAAGGACTATAATAATTAGCTAAGTTATGAGTAAGATTGATAACTCCTGCTTTAGAAGTATCATAATCTAAACTATATTCATAATATGTATCTATTCCATTAGTTGAACCTATATTAATAATAATACCTTTTTTATTTTTATACATTAAGTCGCCAAATATTCTTGATACTAGAAAAGTACCAACTAGATTAACTTCTAATATTCTCATAAAACTTTCTTTAGTTTTATCGCTCGCAAGACTATCATTAGATATACTAGCATTATTTATAAGCACATCTAGTTTACCAAATTTATTAATAATAGTGTCTTTCATATTTTCAATATCATTTTCATTTGATATATCACATTTAATTATTAGAACTTCTATGTTATATTCATTTAGTATTTCATCTTTTAATTTCATTGCTTCATCTTTATTAGTACAATAATTTATAATAACATTATAGTTATTAGATGCGAATTTTTTAATTATAAATGAACCTAATCCTATACTAGAACCGGTTACTAGAACTGTTTTTCTTTTCATAAAATCACCAAAAGTATTCTAACATAAATTTAATAATAATTGAAGTGTATTTATTTTTGTGATATTATTTTAATAGTCAGGAGGAAAATTATGGACAAAGAAGAAGTATATTTAACATATTTATTACTATCACCAACTAAAGGAATGGCAGGTGTAGTAGAAAATTATGAAGCATTATTGGATATCTCTAGTAATATTGATACTAATTATTTGATGAGTGTACTTGTTTCTAAGAAAGGTAATAAATTCACAGTATTAGGAACAGATGAGGATTTTAACATTGTTTATAATAATGAAAGTCCAATTAAATTTATCAAAAAAGGATTAAATTTAGTATATCCAAGTGAAAGAGTTGGCATTAGACTTGATAATGCTGATAAAGGTGTAGAAATAATAGGTAATTATTTAAAAAGAGGAGAAGAAGAAATAGTTAGTTCTATTGATGAATTTTATATTAATGGAATGATTTATTATTGTAGAAATAAAAGATCTGAAGAAAGAGAAATGAGAAAAAAGTTGAAATTATAATCTAAAATAAGATTTATGCTTGTAATATCATAATTTATTTGTTATAATTTTGAATGTATAAAAAAGGAGGACAAACTATAATGGCAAAGAAAGAAAATAGAGAAGGTATTGCACTTCAATGTACAGTTTGTAAAAATATCAATTATTTAACTAGTAAAAATAAACAAAATACTGAAGTAAAATTAGAAGTTAAAAAATTCTGTAAAAAATGCAATAAGACAACTGCTCACAAAGAAAGAAAGGCAGCATAACATATGTTTAATGTAAATGATATTAAAAATGGAATGACAATTAAATATGAAGGAGTTATATATCAAGTAGTAGAGTTCCAACATGTTAAACCTGGTAAAGGTAGTGCTTTTGTTAAAACTAAACTTAAAAATTTAAGAGCAGGAACTACTCAAGAAATTACTTTTAATGCAGGAATTAAGATGGAAAAAGCTGATGTTAGAAAAAATCAACTTTCATATTTATATGCAGCTGGAGATAATTATGTTTTTATGGATAACAATACATATGATCAAATAGAATTACCATCAAGTCTTTTAAAGGATGAAGCAAAATTCTTAAAAGAAGGTATGAGTGTTGAATCTATGAATATTGAAGGTGAAGTAATTGGTATTACATTACCTGAAAAAGTTTCTTATAAAGTTATTAGTGCTCCTGATGCTGTTAAAGGAAATACTACAAGTACTGCTCAAAAGGATATTACTATTGAAACTGGATATACTCTAAAAGCACCATTATTTATTAAAGAGGGTGACGAAGTAGTAATAACTACAAGAGACGGTAAATACTTTGGTAGAGGATAAGAACCTGATGGTTCTTTTTTTATTTACTTTAAAAATTTTATATGTTATAATAAGCGCATTATTAAAGCATTTAAAGGTGTGGGGGAAATGGGATTATTTGTAAAATACAACTTGTTTGATTTGTTTAATGATTGTAGTAAAAATGAAGTGTTAGAAGCAATTAATTCATTGAATACATATGAACAAGCAATATTAAGAAAAAGATTTGGTACTAATTATGACGGGAACAAAGCAGAACTATTTTTATCAGTTGATCATATTAATTTAATATATTCAGAAATAATCCCTAAAATTAAATATAAAATATTAAAAAATAGAGAAAAAAAGATATTTAAATGTGATAAGTTAATACCATGCATAAATAATGGTATGTCAAATGAAGATATGTGTAAAAAATATAATTTAACAAGACAAGAGTTATATGAAGAATTATCTAAATTAAGAAGTAAAGGTCATATAATAAAAAGTAAATATTATTCTGATGGTTCAATTTATTTTAAAAGTGATACTTGTTATGAGAAGCATTATCCTAGAGAAACTATTTTAACAGGACCACCTGAAAACTATATGAAAGTACTTGCTATATCTGATTTACATATTGGTAGTACTAAAGAAAGATTAGATTTAATTAATAAAACATTTGAATATTGTACTAAAAAGGGTATTAATATTATTATATGTTGTGGTGATTTTGTTGATGGTGCTTTTGGACGAATACAACAAAAAGTTAAAAATCCATATGATCAAGTAGAATATTTTTTAAAGAATTATCCGCATGATAACAATATTTTAACTTTTGGAGTAGGTGGAGATCATGACCTTAGTTTACTTAAGAATGCTGGGATTGGTTTTAAAGAAGCATGTGAAAATAGTAGAAGTGATATAATAATTCCCAGTTATACTAGTGTGGACATAAATATTAAAAACGATAATATTCGTTTATATCATCAGACTCCAACTGGTAGAATAATTATGCCATCGTATCCAACATTTATATGTTTGAATGGGCATACACATAGATTTAAATATTATATAAGAGATAATAAAGTATTTGTTAATGTACCAAGTTTATCAAATGTTATGAAATATAATCCTGGGGTAGTAGAAATATCATTTGCATTCAATAAAGGATATGTAAATGATTTGTTAATAAAACATATATCTATTGAAGATGAAAAAGTAATTGATAGAATATATCCTGATATGAAGAGTAGAAGCATTGAATATAAACCTACATTGAATTTAGATCCACAATATAGAAAGAGAGGTTAATTATGAATAATGATAGTTTAGATAGATTAGAAATGACAATGAGAAGATGCGATAATAATAGGAAAGAAATATATAGAAAAAGAAAAAAGTTTATAGATAAAAGAACTAAAATGATGGTTAATGATATATTAGATGAATATTTTAATATGATTAATGATTTTGGTCTAGATAAGAAGATATTTAAAGTGACAAGAAGAATAACAATCGATACTGTTGAGGATAGTAAATCTATAATGAATATATTTAAACAATATATAGATTTTGAATTATTAAAAGAATATTGTGATGTATTGGGCATTATAATGAATGTTAGATATACAGAAAATGAATTATTTATTGATTTTATATTAGACAAAGAATTATATGAAAATGGTGTTTATGATTTTGATTATAATACTAATAATTCTGAAACATACATCGATGACTTTAATATGTCTTTTAGAAAACAGCAATAATAATTAATGTATAGAAGAAATTATGACTTTATATGATTAAATAGAAGATACTAGAGCAACTAAAAAAAACATATCAGATGAAATTAAATAATTGACAAACAATAATATTTAATATATACTTATGTAGTAATAAACGAGGAAGATATTCATAGTAGTTTATAATAATTATATAGAAAGTTAGTGGTTGATGGAAACTAGCAGTTATTATGAATGAAAATACAAATATTTGAGTTTAATAGGTGACGCTTTATAGTCATCTGAGGTAGATTAATTCTATAAATTAAGGTGGTACCGCGATATATTCGTCCTTATAATGGTACCTTTTTATTTGGAGGAAAAGATGAGAAAATTTGAAAAAATAAGTTACGATCAATTTAAAAAAGATTTTGAAGATTCTAAAGAATTATATGAAAAAATCACTCTTCCAGTTAGAAGTACTAAACATAGTGCTGCTTATGATATTAAAAGTATGGAAGAAAAAACATTACATCCAGGTGACTCATTAGTATTTAAAACTGGTCTTAAGGTATGTATGAATCCTGATGAAGTATTATACATATACAGTAGAAGTTCTATGGGATATAAGTATAATGTTTCACTTACTAATTGTGTTGGTGTTATTGATAGTGATTTTTATAATAATGAAGATAATGAAGGTCACTTTAAAATTAAACTTATTAATCATGGAGATAAAGATTTTGAAGTTAAAATAGGGGACAGAATAGCTCAAGGAGTATTTATGAAATACTTAACTGTCGATGATGAAAATGAAATAACAAATGTTAGAACTGGTGGGATAGGTTCCACTAATAAAGGAGGAAAATAATATGACATTTTTTGAAGAATTAAAATATAGGGGAGTAATTAAAGATATAAGTAGTCCTGATTTAGAGGATAAATTAAATAATGAATCACTTACATTCTATTTAGGAACTGATCCAACAGCGGATAGTTTACATATAGGACATTATGCATCTTTTGTTACTGCTAAAAGATTATTAAAACATGGACATAAACCAATTATTTTAGTAGGTGGCGCAACAGGACTTATAGGAGATCCTAGACCTACTACTGAAAGACCTATGATTAGTAAAGAAACTGTATTAAATAATATAGAGGCACTTAAAAAACAAGTAAATGGTTTACTTGATGGAAAAGCACTAGTAGTTAATAATTATGACTGGACTCGTGATGTAACATTTTTAGATTTTTTAAGAGATATAGGAAAATATATTAATGTTAACTATATGCTTAATAAAGATATAATATCAAGGCGTTTAGATAGTGGTATAACATATGCAGAATTTTCGTATACATTACTTCAAGGATTTGATTTTTTACATCTATTTAGAAACAATAATTGTGTTTTACAAGCAGCAGGTTCAGATCAATGGGGAAATATAACTACTGGTATTGAGCTAATAAGAAAGATTGAAAATAAGACTGCTTATGGATTTACTATGCCATTAATACTAGATTCAACTGGTAAAAAGTTTGGTAAAAGTGAAGGAAATGCATTATGGCTTGATAAAGAAAAAACAAGTCCATATCAAATATATCAATACTTAATAAATTCTGATGATAGTAAAGTAATTGAATACTTAAAAGTGTTTACATTTTTACCAATAGAAGAGATAGAAAATCTTGCTAAAAGTGTAAAAGAAGAACCTGAAAAGAGACTTGCGCAAAAAACATTGGCATTTGAAGTAGTAAAAGATTTACATGGTGAAGAAGAAGCAATTAAGGCAAGAAAAATAAGTGAAGAGGTATTCTCAAAAGGTTATAGTAGTGAAGGAATGCCAAGTATAGATGTAGTTTTAAGTGAAAACATGAATATACTTGATTTACTTGTTAAAACTGATATTACTCCATCTAAAAGTGAAGCTAGAAGATTAGTTATAGGAAATGGTATTTCTATAAATTCAGAAAAACAAACTAATCCTGATTTATTAATTACTGAAGATTTATTTAAAGATAATTCTTTAGTAATAAGTAAAGGTAAAAAGACTCATATCAAAGTTAACTTAGTAAAATAAGTTAACTTTTACTTTTAATAAATATTTTAATGTTATATAATAATAATAGAGGTGATAACATGAAGTATACTGAAGAAAGAAAGACATCTGTTAATATTTTATTTTTCATAATATCTATACTTGGACTTTTTATTTTACCATCTGTATTTTATACATTTATGCGTACGTACTTTGATGATAGTTTAACATTACAATTTTTAAGTGAACTATTTGTAATAGTTGTATTATTTTTAATATATTATAAAGATTTAAAAAGAGAATTTAAAATATATATTAAAAATTTTAAAAAGAATTTTCCTATTATGTTAAAATATTATGTATTAGGTATAATAATTATGATAATGAGTAATTTACTTATTAATATGATTATAGGAAATGTTTCTGCGAATGAATCAAGTGTAAGAGATAGTTTATTTGCTTTTCCTGTTTATACAATGCTAAGTATAATGATAGTTGCTCCGTTAAGTGAAGAATTAGTATTTAGAAAAAGTATTAGTCCTTTAATTAAAAACAAATGGATTTATGCAATTGCTTGTGGACTATTATTTGGTGGAGCTCATCTTTTAGCGGGAAAATTTAAATTAATAAATTTATTATATTTAATACCATATGGTAGTTTAGGTTTTGTATTTGCACTTATGAATAGAGAAACTAAAACTACATTCTCATCAATAACAATGCACTGTATTCATAATACAGCTACTGGTATTTTATTATTGGTTACTTATTCAATGGGTGTATTATAGATGGAAACTGAAAAGAAAAAAACACATAAATTTTTAAATTTCTTATTGTTTATTATAATATTATCTTTAGGATTAGTTTTTTATTCAAAATACGTTGGTGTTAAAGGTTTAATTGTAAAAGAATATAGAGTTGAAAGTAATATATTGACTGAAAATTACAGTGGTCTTAAAGTAGTTCATTTTTCTGATCTTTTATTTAAGTCTACAGTGGATAGAGATGATATAAAGAAATTAGTTAGTAAAATTAATACTCTTAGACCAGATATTATTGTATTTACAGGTGATTTAGTAAATAAAAATGTAAAGTTATCAAATGATGATAAAGAGTTTTTAATAAATTCACTTACAAGTATGCATGCATCTATAGGTAAATATGCCATTTACGGAGATTATGATTATAGTTTTGATAATTATGAAAGTATAATGATAAAAAGTGATTTTAAAGTATTAAACAACTCTTATGATGAAATCCTTTATAAAACAGATGATCCATTATATATAGTAGGACTTCCTAGTTCAATTAAAGATACTGTTAAAGTAAGTGATGCGTTTAGTTTTTATAAGGATGAAAATAGAAGATATATAATATGTTTAGTTCATGATGGCAATACTATTAAATATTTAGATGACAGTAATTATGAAGTGGATTTAGTCTTAGGTGGACATTCACTTAATGGTAGTGTAGTTATTCCATATTATGGACCTTTGTTTGTAGATAAAAATTCTGGTAAATATTATCAAGAAGAGTATACCAAAGGAATTACTAAAATATATATTTCAAGTGGTCTTGGTACTAATAAATATAATTATAGATTTAATAATAAGCCATCATTTAACTTGTATCGTTTAAAAGCACAGTCTTAACTGTGTTTTTTACATAATATAAAATAGAGGTGAAGTATGTATACTAATTTTAAATATGGTAAGGATAGATTTGTACCATTTGCTGCACCTTTCTTATTAGGTGCTTTAACAGGAGGAGTAGCAGTAGGGGCATTCAATCCTTATAGACCAAGACCAGTTTATTATCAAAATCCATATGGTTATTATCCTTATTATTAATAAAAAATAGTAATTCACATAACAGGAATTACTATTTTTACTTTAGTATATGAGTTTTTTAATGAAGAATATTCAATCGAACCACCATGAAGTTCAATTATCTCTTTAGATAAGCACAGACCAAGACCAGTTCCATAATTTTTCTTTGAATAGAATGGAGTAAATAAATTATCAATAGTATCTTTATCCATACCGCATCCATTATCTTTAATTATAACAATTAAATTATCATTTGACTTGTATGAATTAATATTTATGATACCATTATTATCTATTGCTTCAGTAGAATTCTTTAATATATTTATAAATACTTGTTTAAGTCTATTATAATCTGCTTTAATGATAAGATTGCTTTCAGATTCAATATTTAATTTAATATTTTTATCGTTGAAAAAAGGTAAAATAGTATCTTTAATTTCATTTAATAAATCATTAAAGTTCATTTTGTATTTGTTTACTGATAAATTATTTAATGAAGAAAAATCCTTAAGTACCAAAAGAGAATTATCAACCTCTTTTAATAATATATTTCTATATCTTTCACATTTCTCACTATCATTACTATCAAATATATCTAAGTATCCCTTTATTACTGCCAAAGGATTTTTAATTTCATGTGTTACTTTAAATATCGCAGTTTTAAATTCTTTATTATTGCCAATCTCTTCTAAACTAGAATACATTTTTATAATATTTTTAAGTTTATTAATATAAAATGTTATTAAATATATACTAATTAAATACAAAATCACTATGACAATATAATCATAACTAATATTTTTAAATATAAAAGAATACAAAATTATAAACATAGAAGTATCTATCGCAAACATATTAGTAAGATAAAAATAATCTTTAGAACTACTTATATATAAATAATAAATTACATAGTAGGATAGGAGCAAAAATATTAAAAATAATGGATTTATTAATAATATCTTATAACAATAAATAAATTCAATCAGTGACACTAACAATGTTAATTTAAAGTCCTTATGATGAAATAACAGAAGTAATGTAATAGTAAAAAAACAAATATAGGTTTTAATATTAAATTTATTATAAAGATAGATAAGTAAAAAAACTATTAATAAGACAGTTAAACTATAATATATTTTTTTATCATTACTTCGAAATTTATTCTTAAACTCAAAGAATATATAATATACTGTTATAAAAAATAAAAATATAATATTAGTAATAAAAAATAATTCAATAACTTTCATAAAATCACCGATATAATCATAACATATTCTATTTGTCGAATTTTGTCGAATTTTGTCGAAAAAAATAAGAAATTAGCAAAATTTCTTATTTTAAGTCTATCATATACTTTTTTAATTGCTTAGAATTAGGCCCAAATAATATTTTTAATTGATTATCAATTTCAACTATTCCCTTAGCACCTAACTTTTGTATACCTTCTTTATTAACTAATGATGTATCTTTAACAGTAACTTTAAGTCTAGATAAATTCATTTGTGCATCAATAATATTATCTTTGCCACCTAGATATTGTATTAATTTATTAATTTCAATATGAAAGTCTGCTTTTCTTATTTTTACTATCACTAAAGATATAACAATTAATATAACAAATATTAAAACATATTGCCAAATCATATTTTTCCTCCTATAAAGAATTGATTGTGTTTCCTAGATACGTATCAAAGTATCCACCAATCTTAGTTTTAAAATTATTTATTTTTTCTTCAGTCCAATATTCACTTGTTAGGATAGGACTAGTCATTAATGAAGTTTCGTTATCAAATGCGATTATTTTTCCTTCTTTAACTATTACTAAAGTAGGGGCATATAATCTATAACTATCAGTATCATCTAAAAATAAATAATCATCAAGTCTACTAACTAATTTTTTGTATTTTTCTGTATTATTATCTCTAATAGATTTAAAATTATAATAATAAATAATATCAATGTTCTTATCTATAGCGACATCATTTAGATATTTAACATAACTTTGGCACCAACTACTTTGTGGAAATCCTAAAAATATAATACCTGTACCTTTATCAAGTGTAATTAATATATCATCTATACTTTTATATACAAACACATTGTTTTCATCTATTAAATTATATTCATTACTAAAATTATTATTAACCTTAACAGTTGCTGGTGGTTTACAATATTTATATATAAGTAAAGCACCTATTACCGCGATAAAAACAATACCTAATATTTTTGCTTTCTTCATAAACTCACTTCCTCTATAATATTTTATCATAAATTAATTAAATAAAAAAGACTAATTATTTATATAATTGGTCCATAATAGATTCGTCTTTATGTTTACTATAGTATTCTATATCAAAAGATCTAGTTATTATTTCTTTAAAAGATTTTCCAGTTTTCTTTCTTTTTTTAACTTTAATATATTTAGGATTAAATCTTGCATTCTTATATCTTTTGATATAATCAAGTAATGCTATTAAACATGATATAGTTATTATAGAACTTAGTATTATTATATAAAAGTCAGTATTTGAAATAATGTATTTAGTTACTTTACCATCTATATTTAACTTTGGAATACTTAATAATATTAAACTTAGTATTACACATACATCTAATATAATTGTCTTAATTTTACCTGTCTTTGTTGATTTAACATTACCACCATTTTTATATGTTAAGTAACTTATATAAAGTATTAATATTTCTATAATAAGAGGTGGTATCATATACCTATACTCTATACCAAGAAGTATAAATAGAGTAGCATTTAAAACTTTATCACTTAAAGCATCCATACTACATCCAAAGAATGTTGATATTTTAAGTCTTCTTGCTAAAAAACCATCAATCGCATCAGTTATGAATAAGAATATAGTAACTAATGCAACAAAATTAATACCATATAAATGATAAGCAATAGGTAAAAATAAAGCACCAAAAAGTCTACACAATGTTATTGCGTTTACCAATACTAGTTCAATTATTTTAATACAACTATACTTCATACACTTTATTTTATGAAATATGTTTGATTTTGTCAATACACTAGAAATATTACTTATAATATGATATAATCTATATGTCATGGGGCTGCATTGATTCGACAGAATTATGTTTTGCTTGGGCGCAGGTAGTAGGCATACTATAAATGCAAAATCAAAATAATCGGAAACGATTTTAAATTCTCTCCAGCTTTCGCTTAATTAAGTAGAAACGGAGCTTCCGCTTAGTCTTTACTTGCGAGATTAAATCCGGGAGTCATAAAGCAAGTTATATTATAAATTTGTTTGTGGTTTATAATGAAAAACGAGCAAACTTTGAATAATAAGAGAAGTTGGCAATCTACATTATTATTTGAGAATAAAAACCAACTAAACCTGTAGAAGACCAAATGAAACGAATTTTGGACAGGAGTTCGCTACTCCTCAGCTCCACCAAATTGAATAATTACAATCTTATGATTGTTTTTTTATATAATATTATATTTTTTTGTATTTTTATAAAAATTAAAAGAACTATCATCAGTCCTTTACATCATATCAACATCTGATCCCCAATCCATTGGGATTCTTTTTACTATTGCATTAAAGATTATTTTCAGTGGCTTAAATATTATTTTCTTAAATGAGTTCATTTGTTTCCTCCATCAATTAAATTATATAACTTTTCTATGTTTTTTTCAAACACACTTTAAACACACTTTTATTATTGATAAACTAGATTGAAAACTTAATTTCTATAAATCTATTAAAAATAAATAATTAAAATCTCTTATTGTTTTTTAATTTAAAAAATATTATAATTAAATAGTAATTGCCCCATGGCCAAGTGGTAAGGCTCTGGACTCTGACTCCAGCATCATAGGTTCGAATCCTATTGGGGCAACCATGCTGAAATAGCTCAATTGGTAGAGCAACTGAATCGTAATCAGTAGGTTGGGGGTTCGATTCCTCTTTTCAGCACCAGATTGATAAGATACTTGGATATATTCTAAGATTAAATAATAGGCTATTAATAAAAATATTGAAATATTGGATAGATTCACATAAAAATACTTTAGACTACAACTTGACAATATAATAAAAAGTGTTTATTCTTTATATATAGGATAGGTGTTTTATATGGATTTTGATGTAGAGTATTATAAAGAACAAATAAAATTTAGGGACAAAATTTTAAAAGCAACTAAAAGGCTTGAAGAATTAAATAATTCCTTGACTAAATTAAAGATTGAAATTCATTTTATTGAAAATAGAATTAAAGAGAATGAAAATAAAATAAAAGAATATTTAGCTGAAATAGATAAATATAAACGTATATTAAGTAATATTTTTAAATTTACTGAAAGGAGTAATGCTAAAAATAGAATTAAATTTTTAAATAAAGAAATTGAAACTAAAAAAAAATTTATTAAAATAGATAAAGATAAATTAAAAGAACTTGAAGAATTATTGTCTCAACAATCAGAACAAATAGAAAAAGAGAAAGAATCACTAGAATCATATAAAGCATTATATAAAGAAGACTTGGGAGAAGCTATTGGGTTGGAAGATGGTGTTATTACTATTTATGATAAGGGTTCAATTGGTAATTTTATATCAGATGAAAATAAAGAAGTATTAGTTCATACTTCAAACCATTTTATAAAAGATAATAAGATTTTATGTGGTTATGAAGGTGGTAAAAAGGCAAAGGTAAAAGTAGATTATAATGGTAGAAAATATCTTGTAGACATACGAAGTCATAGACATACTGTTCATTTTACAATTAATAATATTGTACAAGCTAATGGTTACGGAAGTTGGAACCAACTAAAATATATTTTTATTTTACCATTAGAGTCACATAAAGATCAAATTGTATCAATGAATCCGTCTGATTCATGGACATATGGCTCATTAAAAATTAAAGATAAACCATTAATATTAGTAAGGAATGATTTGTATGAAAGTATTACTGAGGAAGATAAAGAAAAGTATACTTTTATAAAATATAATGGTGAGTATGATATTTGTGCAAAAAATGCTTTACAATTGTGTGGAATTAAAAGTATGAATTATGATGCAAAGAATGCCGGTCATTGGAACAGCGTATATATGCAAATGGAATGGAACCTTATAGTTAGGGATATAGCTCTTGGTTGTTTACTATTTGATTCATACGGTGGTAAAAATCCTTTAGATGATGTGAGTGAAATTAAACTTTCACAAGAACAATTATTTAAACTTTTTGAAATTATAAATGATGCTAAATATTATATTTTAGAAAATTATAGTGGTACGGAGTTTTCTAAAGAAACTGATATTTCCCTTCGCGCGGATGCATATCGGACAGGTAAATGTGGTGACAACATAAACGAGTATTCAGGGAAAAATGATATTCCGAAAGATTTTATCAGTTTTATTATCACTCAAGGAATTGAAAAAAAAGGTGATAGTTATATTTTGAAGTCAGATGATAGAATTTATGAAGATTATAAAAACTTTGATATTTTTATGTCTGATTCATCCCTTAATAATGAAGAAAAATATAATAAATTTATTTCTTTATTTAAATTGGATACATATAAAAAAGAATTTGAAATTATAAGAAAAAAAGAAAAAGAAAAGAAAGAACTTGAAAATGAAAATCCAATTAATAAATTTAAACAAATTGAAAAAGGAAATGATTTAAAAAATAAAAATAATAATCAGGAACAATCTAAACAAGAAAAAGATAATAATATAGATGTAATTGAAGAACATATTTCTTCTTCAGACTATTTGCTTAATGAGAAAGAAAATGATGTATTAAGTCTTTAATTATTTGAAAAAAATATCTAGTATGATTGACAAGTAAAATTTGATATTATAATATTAAAATATAAAGGTGGTAATAAAATATGAATAATAATGAATTGATTAAAAATTTAGCGAGACTAAGAGTAGCAGATACAATTATAAATAAATTTGAAAAAGAATATATTAATATTGAAGAAAAAATGCTAAGATTTTTAAAGTCTTCAATTAGTGAAGAAAATAAAGATAAAGTACTTGAATTATTATATTTATTTCAATTATACTCTAATGCATATCTTGGCCCAGATCCAAAAGTAGTATCTAAAAGAAAAATGCAAGCTGAATTTATATTAAATTCTATTAATGATGATGAATTATCAAAGCGAATGGAAGAATTGGAAGAAACAGTTAAACTAATGCAAGAGGCAGAAACTCATCGCATTGAGTCTCTTAAAAGAAAATTTGAAGATCAAGAAAAATATAATGATGTAATATTTTAATATTTAGAAATTTGTTATCTCTTTTTATATTGTAGGAAAAAATATTTTCTTTGTTTTTATAATTTAAAAGTTGCATTATGCTATTTAAATAATATAAATAGTAAAAGTTTGACAACTATGATACTTAGTGATATAATATGCATGCTTTAAAAAGGGGAATAATTATGAATGAAATTGAATTATATATGGAGGGTTTAAAAGATAGATTATCTAAATATTTAGATGAGTCTAGTGTAAAAAAATACATTTGTGATATTTATGATGAAATTATTAAAAATGAGATAAGTGATAATAATAAATTATCTAGTATAGTAAATGAATATATAATTAAAAAGATTAATGATGGTGATTTTTCTTTTTATAATTTTAAAATCAATGGTTTAATTTGTGATTCATATGATGAAGTAGAAGAAAAAATAATACTTTATTCTCTAGCTAGTATAATATCGCATAGTAATAAAACTATTAATGAAAGAATAGAAAGATGTTGTCTTGACTTAGACATTTCTCTTCTTGATTATGTCACTATTATGGATTCGATTGAAAAAAAGAGTGATGAAAATAATATTAAAATAAAACTCGGTAAATAATTATCGAGTTTTAATATACAATTTAATTAAATAATGTTATTATAAACATGAGGTGTAAGAATGGAAAACTTAGAAACGATTTTGTATTTATCTTGGGAGAAAAAAACTTGTTACAAAGACTCAAGAGATAAGTGGACTTTAGATAAACCATATATTGGTCAATGTGCGGTAACTTCACTTATTGTTAATGACTTATTAGGTGGAGATATTATGAGAGTTAAAGTAGGGGATGAAAGTCATTATTACAATGTAGTTGATGGAAAAATAATTGATTATACAGCGAAACAATATGAAGATACAGGTATCAATTATGCTGATGGTAAACTTGCTTATAGAGAAGTATTGCTAGGTAATCTTGATACTAGAAATAGATATTATATATTAGTTCGAAATGTTAAATATAATATGGAATTATATAGAGAAGAAAAAAATAGTAAAAAAGAAACTAAAATTCATGAACTAAAACTAAATGAAAAAATTGAATATTAAAACTCAATTTTTTTATTTTCATTTTCATTAATAACTATACTAGATGTTGTAAGTAACATCCCAGCAACACTACATGCGATTTTAAATTCATTAATAACAGTTTCTACAGGATCTAAAATGGTAGTTGAATTAATATCTTCAAAATTATTATTTTTAAAATTATAAATTAATGTATAATTACTATCAATTATTTTATTTAATATTTCTTTTTCATCACCTGTATTAATTATAATTTGTTCTAAAATAGACTTTAAAGATTCTAAAAGTATTTTCATACCATCACTATCAAACTTAGAATTACTTATTTTATGTAATATAACACCACTACCTGGGATAACTCCATTTAATGCAGTTTTATATGAATTTAAAGCATCAATTGCTCTCATAGTTCTATGCCTTATATCAATATATGTTTTACCACCAATTTCTATTGTTATTTTTCCTTTATTTAGCATAAGAAGTCTATCATTGTAGTATTCTTTATCTAAATCATTAGTGATCTTTTTAATATCTTTTTTAATTTCCTTTATTTTATTTTTAATATTATCATTATTTTCAAAAGATATAAATATATCATCTTTATCAATTATTATACTTTTGATTAAGCCACTATAACTATAATTTATATCATCTGTATTAAATATAACTTTTGAGTTTGAAACTATAGACAGATCTTCATAGACTATATTATATCTATTGCTATATTCATTTAGTTTGATAGGGTAAACATTAACACTGTTATCAATATTTAAACTAAGTAATTCATTTATTACTTCATCGCTAAATTCATTAGCAATTATAATTAATTTTTCATTTCTTTTAATGATTTCGTTTAATACATCGCTTATTATTTCTAAGTTATATAAACCATTATTGATTAGCAATATTTTACAGTCATCAATAGTCAATTTACTTTTATCTTTTAAGAATAAATTGTTTGATAAAGCAGCATTAATTTTATATCCTTTTTGATAGATTACTTCATCGTATTCTTTAGTTCCTTCAACTATACTAATAGCATTAAAATCTTTTACTTTTTTATGTGCATTAATAAGTAAAAAGGATATTTTATCATCATCACATGAAGTATTTAATACATTTAATATATCTTTATTGTTTGGTTTTTTACTATTTTCTAATATAAGTTTGATGATAGGTTCTATAGATTTATCAATTTCTTTTTTTAATACCATTTTGTTTTTGCCTTTTTCTATTAAATCATATCCTAGATTAAAAATACTTTTTAAAAGTACTAGGGTAGAAGTAGTACCATCTCCAACTAACTCATCTGCTTTTACAGAAGATGCTTTAGTGAGTTCTAATATTGTATTAATAATCTTATCATCATTTTCTATATTATTTGCGATTGTTACTCCATCATTTGTAATATAAGGAGTACTAAGACTACTGTCAATTATAACATTGTTGCCAAGCGGCCCGAGTGAAGCAACCACTGTATCGCATAATAAGTTAACACTTTCTTTCATATATTTTTTAAGTTTATCACCACTAATTACTGTTTTCATTTATATCCCTCATTTCTACTATGTTTTTCCAATATTTTTTAGGCATAAAATTCATTCTAACTTTTTCATTTTTTCTTTCTTTTATGGCAATAGTTTTATAAAAACTACACCACATATTTTCTATATCTTTTTCATTTTCACTATATTTGATATTTAATAATTTAAGTTCACTATCACTAACTACATAATATTTATTTTTATCATAAAAAACATATATATTCCTTTTCTCATCATGCAGAATAAAATATTCTTCTTTTAATCTATTTTTAAAATGTTCAGCAAGCAATACTATGATATTATTGGTAGGATTTATTTTTGAATAGAGTACATTATTATTAAGTTCTTTAAATCTTATAAATCCCTTAAATTTATGATTTTCTCTTGATACATATTTTTCTAATTTTAAACTCTCATTTACACATTTTAAATTTCTCATGTATATAATCTTATTTCCATATTTAAACGTATTTAATATAAAATAATAAATTATTAATTCTTTATTTTCATCGTTTGATAGATATACATAATAAATTATTTTAAATACATATTTTGATGAAATCTTAATAATATAATTTATTAAATCAGATTCATGTGTCTTTACATTTATAACTTCATCAAATAATCCTTTATTATAATTAATACTTTTTATGTTTGATGGTATTATTTTATTTTTAAGAAGATAACTGATAAGATTAATTAAATCATTAAAACTACCAATATATAAATAAATTTTGTTATCTTTATTCATTAAACATACTTATTTGCAATATATTTCTATTATCATGATTATCTTCTAATACTAAATTATTCTCTATAAATTCTTTTTTAAATAATTTTGTATCAATAAAATATTTACCATCACAAGTTATAAAATATTTTGCTCTTTTAAGCACAACGTTCATATTTTTTAGATCTTTAAATGTTAATTTAAAATGTTTTCTTGAACTAACTATTCTCTTAGCAGTAGTGACACCAATCCCAGGTATTTTAAGCAAATCATAATAAGAACATTTATTAATTTCTTTAGGGAACTCATCTATGTGTCTTAATGCCCAATCTGCTTTGGGATCAAGCATTAAATTAAAGTTAGGATTTTTAATATCAAGAATATCTTTTACTTTAAAGTTATAATATCTTAATAACCAATCTGCTTGATATAGTCTATTTTCCCTTTTAAGAGGAGGTACTATTAATGATGGTAAGTCTTTATCTTTATTTACTGGAATATATGCTGAATAGAAAACTCTTTTTAATTTAAAATTATTGTACATAAATTCACTAGTATTCATAATATCTAAATCACTTTCATTAGAGGCACCGATAACCATTTGTGTACTTTGACCTGCTGGGGTGAAATGACTATTTCTGTTTTTATTAATATAGTTCATCGCTGAATATATTTTGTTTTTTTCTTTAATTGGAGCAAGTAGTTTTAATGAACTATCAGTTGGTAACTCTTTATTAATACTCATTCTGTCTACTAAAAGACCTAGTTTTTTAATTAATGTTTCGCTGCATCCCGGAATAGTTTTAGCATGAATATAACCATTAAAATGATATTTATTCCTAAGTAAACTAATTGCATTTATTATAAGTTCCATAGTATAGTTAGGATCTTTAATAACAGCGGAACTTAAAAATAAACCTTCTATATAATTTCTTTTATAAAAATTAATTGTTAGATTCGCTACTTCTTCACCAGTAAATATTGCTCTTTTAACATTATTACTTTTTCTATTAATACAATATTTGCAGTCATATATGCAACTATTAGTTAATAAAATTTTAAGTAGAGATATACATCTACCATCAGCACTAAAACTATGACATATTCCACTTACACATGTATTTCCATATCCTTTGCAACTTCTTTTACTACCTGAAGAAGAACAACTAGCGTCGTATTTAGCAGCATCGCTCAATATAACTAATTTTTCATTTAAATTCATAAATATCACCAATCTAATTATACAGTAAAAAATCAAAATGTCAAACAGTTGTTTGCTTCCAAAAAATGGAAATAAAAAAATAGACAACCATATGTAAAGTTTGTTTTTGAAAGACATAATTTGTGTTATAATTAAATTAATCAGGAGGAAAAAATGAATAAAAGTGAAGAAAAAATATATGGAATTTACCCAGGATCTATACAGGTACCTGATTTAATAGATAATTTAGATGAAGTTGATTTATATTTACAAATAGACGCAGTACAAGAAAATATTTTTTGGAAATATACTATGTCAAGCACCGCTCTTTCTGAGATTAACTCATCTGAAGATAGATATGCATTAGAGTATTTAATCTATAAAACAAAAAAATTTGGAACTAAAATACCTAATCCTAAAAAGGGAAGACATATTCAATTAACTGATGAATATTTAAGATGGTATGAATATTATGAAAATTATTTTAAAAATGTTTTGTCAGAAAATGAATGGAATGAATTTTTAAGAAGAAAACACAATAATGAAGATGTAAGCGAATTTTTACCAAGTGGTAAATGGAAAGGATTTACATTAAGAAGAAAGAAAAGGGATTAATATGAAATTAGTTTTATTAAGACATGGGGAAAGTATTTGGAATAAGGAAAACAAATTTACTGGATGGACTGATGTAGAGTTGACTGAGAATGGAAAAAATGAAGCACACAAAGCAGGACTATTATTAAAAGAGAAAGGATATACTTTTGATGTAGCATTCACATCAGTACTAAAAAGAGCAAATGATACATTAGATATCGTATTAAAAGAAATGAATCTTAATATACCTGTACATTATAGTTATAAATTAAATGAAAGACATTATGGTGCTTTGCAGGGACTTAACAAAGATGAAACAAGAAAAAAATATGGTGAGGAACAAGTTCATTTATGGAGAAGAAGTGCTACTGTAAGACCACCAGCATTAGATATTAATGATGTGAGATATCCAGGTAATGATATTAAATATAAGGACTTAGATAAAAAAGATTTACCACTCACAGAATGCTTATTAGATACAATGAAAAGAACTGTAGAATATTATGAATCTGATATTAAAGAAGAATTACTTCAAGATAAAAATGTTTTAATAGTTGCACATGGTAATAGTTTAAGGTCAATAATTAAATATTTAGAAAATATTAGTGATGAGGATATTATGAATATAGAATTACCAACTGGTGTACCATTCGTATATGAAATGAATAAAAATTTAGAAATTGTAAATAAATTCTTTCTTAAGTAATAAAATTAATATATAATAATAGGAAAAAGGAGAACTTATGACATATGAAAATTTAAAAGCGATTGTAGATGAGAAAAGAAATAGTGAAGAAAAGTGCTTTTCCGCTCTTGATTTATATACGCTAGCAACATCTAATTTGACATTAATACATAATGTGCTTTCAGATGATTTATTTATATCATCTATGAATTATCTACATGGATATGGTGGAAGAAGTTTAAAAAGAATTAGCAAAATAGATGGAAAAGCATCTCCATTTATTGCTGGGGTACAATATTATACTGGTCAAAGAGAAGAAGATAATAAAATGATATTTTTATTGATATCAAGTGAGAATAACTTTGACAGAAAAACATTATTAGAAGTTTATACTAAAGATAATGAACTTACATATAAACTTCATTTTGATGATTTACATGATGAAAAGAAAGATTCTCATATAATTAAATATTCTAAAATATTTTTAAAATCTTTTAAAAAAGAATTATTAGAAAGATTAGATGCTATAAAAACAATTAGAGATACATGCGGAGTTACATTAAATGGATATGATATTCATGCTGCTGATAAATATCAAGTATTAAATGATGGTGTATTCAAAGTAACATTCAGTGCAACAGCAAATGAAACTGATTTAAATGTTGAGATTGGTTTTAATGACGAAGAGTTAAATAATGTAAAAGATACACAATATCTTACAAGACAAACTCTTGATAGTTATATAAAAGAAAATAAAACAGAAATACTTTCAAAAATAAAAGTAGATGAAACTGAACTTAATAGTTTTTATAAAAGTATAATTTCTAAAGTACCAAATAAATCATCTGGTATTAGATTGAATTTACATAAATAATAAGTGTTATATTTTTAGGAGAAAGTATGGAATTAAAAGAAAAAATAGAAAATTATGTACCTTTTGATGAACAGGAAGAAAGAGATAGGGAACAATTTTTAAAATTTATTGATACATTTGATGATGTATTAACTAGAGATAATATTTTTGGACATTTTACATCATCTGCTTTTGTAGTAAATAAAGAAAGAAATAAAATGGTAGTTGTTTATCATATAATTAATGATGGTTGGATTTATCCGGGAGGACACGCTGATGGTGAAGAAGATCTTTTATCAGTCGCAGTTCGTGAAGTTGAAGAAGAAACAGGATTGAAAGCAAAAGTTTTAGATGAAAATATTTTTTCAATACAATCAACTCCTGTAAAAAGTCATATAAAACGTGGAAAAAATGTTTCAGCACATCTTCACTTCGATGTTGTATATATTATGGAAGCGGATGACAAAATACCATTAATATATAGAGAAGATGAGTCAAAAGGAGTGAAATGGATTCCATTTGAAGAAGCAGATAATGAAACAATGTGTGATTTTATAAGACCAGTACACAGTAAGTTAGTTAAAAAACTAAGTTTAAAATAGAAAAATAGTTCTTATAATTTGTGTTTTATCAATTAAATTCTACCTAAATTATTATAGAATTAGGTGGAATTTTTTAATAGTTGATTATTTAACTTATATGCCAAATTTGATTTTAGATGACAATTGTGGTATAATACATATTACTTATTTTTTGAAGGAGAAAAAATGATAAAAATAATTTTAATGATATTTAGCTTAATATCATTCCCATCTAAAGATGTAGATGAAAACAATTTTAAATATATAGACACACAAATAAAGGTAAATGTGAGCGAATTTAAAGAGAAAAAACAATTATATGAAAAGAAGAACTATTTTAATGGAGAAAGTAAAGATCAAATAGCAAACAAATTAAATAGATATTTAAATTCAACATTAAAAAACAAAGGTAAATTCATAGTTGATTATTCACTTGAAGTAGGAATGGATCCTTATTTAGCAACGGGTGTTATGCTTCAAGAAACAGGTTGTTATTGGACATGTAGTTATCTTACAAGAGTTTGTAATAATGTTGGTGGTAATAAAGGTGGTCCTTCTTGTAATGGTGGAAGTTATAGAAGATTTAATACTATTGAAGAAGGAATTAAATTTGCTATTAACAAATTAAATACGTATTATAGCAAAGGAAAAACAACAACTAGTGAGATTGGACCATATTATGCAAGTGATCCAAAATGGTCTCAAAGAGTAAATAATTATATAAATAAATTAAAAAAATAAGTATAAATAATAGAAAGTGTAAGGAGGGGTTATGGAACACAATATTTATTTGCATGCGATTAACGCAAGATATGAGTATGATTCTGCAAGTACAAGAATAATATTATATAAAATATTAAAATGTAATGCACTCCTTTCATTAAAAAAACAAAGAAGATTCAATAAAGGTGGATTTGCTGGTAGAAATTATATATCACTATGTGATTATAGTAAAAAAGATATAGTTAATAATGGAGTAGAAGAATACAATTCATTTCATGGATATATTAAAAATAGTTTATCACTTATGTTACCTAAAGAAGGTATAGAGGTAGTGGAACCACAGCTAGTAGATATTTGTACTAATAGTGGTTATGCTTTTAGAAAAATGGAATTATTAGGTAAAAGTAAAACTACTAGATATACAGATATGCCTGATGAAGTACAAGTAAAGGATAGAATAGCATTAGATAATTTGCTAGGATTAACATTTCCAACACATATGTTATGTGGATATAATGAAGAATTTTCAAAAGATGTAATAAACATAATATTAAATGATATAGACGACATATTAAAAAGGTTTGATAGAGATATACCAATATATGATATAACTACTGAATTAAATTTAAAGGATAAAGATCAAAAAGAAATAGTGATGAGTAAATTATTTAAGTAATTTATTTAAAAGTAATTGACAAATAATAATTTAAGTAATATAATACTCATTGTAAACGTTGAGGAAAAAAGTGTGACAGTTTTCTGAGTTTAATCGCTTTTCAGCGTTACAGAATTAAAGGTAGAAATTAAATCTATGAAGTAAGATGGCACCGCGAGCGACCTCGCTCTTACGAAATAGATTTTTTTTCATATATTGGAGGAAGTATGGAAAACAAATATAGAAATATATATTGTGGTGAAGTAACAAAAGAATATGTTGGTAAAGAAGTAAGATTAGCAGGATGGATTGATACTATTAGGAACTTAGGAAGTCTTTTATTTATTGCATTAAGAGACGAAAAAGGAATAGTACAATTAATATCTAATGATGTAGATACATACAAAAATCTTAATCGTGAAAGTACAGTTACTGTAACAGGTATCGTTAGAAAAAGAACTGATGATATGATTAATAAAAATATGAAAACTGGTGAAATAGAAGTTGAAATTAAATCATTAGAAGTACTAGGTGATGTATATAAAACCCTTCCTTTTGAAGTAAATTCAAGTAAAACTTCTAGTGAAGAAACAAGACTTAAATATAGATATTTAGATTTAAGAAATAAAGAGGTACATGATGGTATAATATTTAGAACTAAAGTACTTGATTTTATACGTAAAACTATGAAAGAAATGGATTTTACAGAAATACAAACACCAATCTTAACCGCATCTAGTCCAGAGGGAGCAAGAGATTTTATTGTACCTAGTAGAAAATATAAAGGTAAATTCTATGCTTTACCACAAGCACCACAAATATTTAAACAATTATTAATGTGTAGTGGATTTAATAGATATTTTCAAATCGCACCATGTTTTAGAGATGAAGATCCAAGAAGAGATAGACTATACGGAGAATTTTATCAACTTGACTTTGAAATGTCATTCGCAACTCAAGAAGATGTATTTGAAGTAGGACAAAAAGTATTTTATGATGTATTTAAGGAATTTGGAAATAAAGAAGTAAGTCCTGTTCCATTCAGAAGAATACAATATAAAGAAGCAATGGAAAAATATGGTAGTGATAAGCCTGATTTAAGAATTAAATTTGAAATAGAAAACTTAACATCAATACTTAAAAATAATGAATCAGTAGTATTTAAAGATAAAGAAGTCAAATGTATGAAATTAGATTCATGTGATAAGTCAAACTCATGGTTTAAAAAACTGGAAAGTGAATATAAAGAACTTGGTGCTTCATCAGTAGGATTTATAAAATTAGAAAACAATGAAATATCCGGTTCAATGACTAAACTATTTAGTGAAGAAGAACTTAAAAGTATTAAAGATAAATTAAAATTAGAAAACAATAATTATTTAGTAATTATATGTGGCTCTAAGGGTGAAAAGTTTGATAAGCTATGTGGAAGTTTAAGACTTAAACTTGCTGATGAATTAGATTTAGTAGACAAATCTAGATTTGAATTTTGTATTATAGTAGACTTTCCATTCTATGAGTGGAATGAAGAAGATAATAAATGGGATTTTACACATAATCCATTTAGTATGCCAAGTGGAGGACTTAAAGCACTAGAGACAATGAACCCAGGTGATATAGTTGCATGTCAATATGACTTTGTATGTAATGGTCTTGAAATGGCTAGTGGTGGTGAGAGAAACTATAGTCCAGTTATTCTTAAAAAAGCATTTGAAATAGCTGGCTATGATGAGAGTGTAGTTGAGAGTAAATTCCCATCACTATATCAAGCATTTCAATTTGGAGCACCACCTCATGCTGGGATGGCGCCTGGTATAGATAGAATACTTATGCTTTTGAAAGATGAAGATAATATTCGTGAAATGGTAGCTTTCCCAATGGCAGCAAATGGCGCTGATGCATTAATGGGAAGCCCTAATGAAGTATTTGAAACTCAATTAAGAGAGGCACATATAAAAATAAGAGATTAGTAAAGGATTGAATAAAATGAAAATAAAAGAAAAACAACTGTCACAAATTAATGAAAATTCACTATTTCACTTTATTAAAGCAGATTCATTTGAAGATGTAGAAAAATATGGTATAAAAAGAGAATTTACAAATAATGCTATTGAACAAGCAACAACATATAAAGTAACATTTTCAAAAGGACCAATTGGTTTATTAAAGATGACTGATATGTGGATTAGTAATTTAATTTATTCAGTGGGGTTAGATAAGTATTTTTCTAGTATAGTTCCATTTAGTGCAGCTGAATTTAGTGAAATAAAAGATAATTATAATAGACTATATAAAGAAGGTAAAATAAATGTAGATAGTTTTATCTATGATGTATATGATTATTTAGAAAGATTTTTAGAGTCTGATATAATAGTTGAACTTGAAGATAAAGAAGAAAATATTACCAAAGGAATGTTAGAAAATTATGAACTTGATAAAACATATAGTTTTGATAAAGAAGTTATAAAAGAAAAAGTAGAACATATAACTACTGGGGTAGTCGCAGCAGATGAGATTAATATGATTGTTAATGACAAATCAGTTAGCGCTAAAAATATAATAAAAGAGTTATATGAAGAATATGAAGGACTAAGTTTTGATTATTTAGATGGATTTATGAGATATTTAAATAATTTAACAATGAATCCTATGTTAAGGAGGGCAAATTAATGGAAGTGAAACTTTCAGAACAAGAAATTGTTAGAAGAGAAAAATTAGATGAAATAAGAAAGGTATGTAATCCATACCCAAGTAAATTTGAAAGAACACACACACTAAAAGAAGCAAGAGAGTTAGAAGATGGGACTGCTGATGTAAGCATTGCTGGTAGAATAATATTCATGAGAAAGATGGGTAAATTATCTTTTGTTAGAATTCGTGATTTAGAAAGCGATATGCAACTTGAAATAAAGATTGATACAGTTGGAGAAGAGACTTATTCATTCTTTAAGAAATTAATTGATTCAGGAGATTTTATTGGTGCTCATGGTGAAATATTCACTACTCAAACTGGTGAAAAAACTTTGAGAGTTAAAACACTTACATTCTTAGGAAAGGCATTAAAACCTCTTCCTGAAAAGTTCCATGGTTTACAAGACACAGAACTTAAATATAGACAAAGATATACTGATCTTATAATGAATGAAGAATCAAGACGTGTATTCTTAGGAAGAAGTAAACTTTATGCATTTATTCATAAGTATTTAGGAGAAAATGGTTTCTTAGAAGTTGAAACACCAATATTACAAAATGCTGTTAGTGGTGCTTCTGCTAAACCATTCTATACTCATCATAATGCTCTTGATATGGATTGTAATTTAAGAATCGCACCAGAAACATATTTAAAACAATGTATCGCTGGTGGATTTGATAGAGTATATGAACTTGCTAAATGCTTTAGAAATGAAGGAATGGATACAGAACACTTACAAGAGTTTACTCAAGTTGAATGGTATGTTTCATACTGGGATTTTGAAGATACTATTAAATTCTACAAAGGATTTATTAAAAATATGTTAATGGAACTTGTTGGTACTACTGAAATAGAATATCAAGGAAATATACTTAATTTTGGTGATTATGAATGGCCAAGAATAAATTATGTAGAAGAAATGGAAAAGATCTTAGGATGTGATTTTCTTGCTATAGAAGATCCAACTGAACTTAAGAAAGTAGTTGTTTCTAAAGGACTATTTACTATGGAAGACTTAGAAGATTATAAATCATTAAGTCAAATAATAGACTTTGTATATAAGAAAACTATTAGATGTAATATAGTACAGCCAACTATTATTTATAATTATCCTGCTGTTTTAATACCTCTTGCTAGAAGAAATGATGAAGATTCAAGAAGAGTAGATATGTTCCAAGTAGTTGCAAGTGGTACTGAATTATGTAAAGCATTCTCAGAACTTGTAAATCCTTTTGAACAACGTCAAGCTTTTGAAGATCAATTAAAAGCAAAATCACAAGGTGATGATGAAACAATGGATATGGATGAAGGTTTCTTATCTGCTATGGAAACGGGCATGCCACCAATATCAGGTTTAGGATTTGGGATAGATAGATTAATGATGATTATATATAATCAACCATCTATTAGAGATGTTGTATTATTTCCACAAATGAAATATGTAAAATAGACTTTAAATGTCTATTTTTATCTTATAGGAAAGTTCTTCCAAAATTGAAAAAATTTCAAAAAATGATAAAAATCTATTGCTGTATATTCTTTAATATTGTATGATAATATCAATATTATTAAAATACAATCGAAGGGGGAATTAATGTACTATAAAGCATATAGATTTAGAATTTATCCAGATGAAAAACAAAGAACTCTAATCAATAAAACATTAGGTTGTACTAGATTTGTTTACAACTACTTTTTGAATATACAAAAAGAAAATAGTTATAAAAAAGCAAACGAAAATATTAAATATTATACTCATCATTTGAAATATGAATATCCATTTCTACAAGGAGCTGATAGTATAGCTATAAATAAAGCACTGTTTAATCTAGAAGATTCATATAAAAGATTTTTTAATAAGCAAAGTGGTTATCCGAAATTCAAAAGTAAGTTTGGTAAAAATAGTTATAATACAACTGCTATTTATGGTACATATAAAAATAATAATTATTGTAATATAGAAATAGACTTAGATAATAAAATAATAAAGTTACCTAAATTAAAAAAGATAAAGATTAGGGGGTATAGAAATACAAAATCTATTAATGGCAAAATTATAAGTGCAACTATATCAAGAGAACCTAATGGTAAATTTTATGTATCTGTTTTATATAAAATGAGTGATATAATAAAAGAAACTATTCCATCAAAAATAGTTGGAATAGATTTAGGTGTTAAAAAATTAGTTACTCTTTCTGATGGAACAGAATATGAAAATAATAAATATATATTAAAATATGAAAAAAGAATAAAAAGAATGCAAAGAGCATTATCAAGAAAAGTAAAAGAAAGTAATAATTATTTTAAATGTAAAAGAAAACTAGCGATACTACATAGTAAACTAGCCAATTCAAGAAAATATTATATACATAAAATAACTAAAAACATAACAGATGAGTATGACATTATAACTTGTGAGAAATTACATACAAAGAGTATGATAATAGAAGGAAAACAAACCACTCTATCAAAAAATATAAATGATGCTTGTTTTAATGAAATAATAAAACAACTCAAATATAAGTCCAAACTCAAAGGCAAACAGTTTTATCAAATATATGATTATTATCCATCAAGTCAAACTTGTAGTAGATGTAATAATCAAGATGAAAAGTATAAAGATTTAGGCGAAAGGATATATGACTGTACAAAGTGTTATTTAAAGTTAGATAGAGATTTAAATGCAAGTATAAATATAATGTTTGAAGGATTAAAAATGTATATAAAAAATAATAAAAGAAACATTTTAAAAAGTAATATAAGTATGATAAAATAATTAATAGAAAGAAAAATAAGAACAAAGAAAGTACGGTAGCGACTATCGGAATTTAAGTCTGTAAGAGAAGACTCAGTAGAGTGTCTGTGAAGCAGAAATTTGGAATCGTGAGGTTTCAACGATAAATTTTGATTTATCTTTTGTTCTTTGATATAATAAATATGGTGAAGAATATGAAAAAAGGATTTACATTAATAGAACTTTTAGCAGTAATAGCATTAATAGGTATATTGGTATCATTATCAGTGCCTAATTTAGTAAAATATTTAGATAAAGCAAGTAACTCTGGTATGAAAAATCAAGAAAACAGTATCACTGCCGCAGCAAGTTTATATGCAGATGATCATTGTAAAAATCCTCTTTATGGATACATTTGTCCTGAGAGTTATACTAATCCAGATCCTGGTCAAGAAAAGTATTTATGTTTAAGTGATTTGCAAGATGATAAAAATGTTGAAGAAGGCATAAAAAGGGAAAGTTATATTGGACCTATAAAATATGATGAAAGTATGTGCGATGGAGTAATTTTATTTACTAAAAGTGATTCAAAAACAAATAGTAGTTATAATAATATAAAAACATATCTAGCATGTGGATATGATTACTCTGGTAGTTATGATTATGCTACTGACGATGAATTTGTATTTGATAGATACTCAGATTGTCTTAAAAATAATTAAATAAATTATGTCAAAATATTGATATAATTTTTTATTTTCTTTATAATTAATATAGGTGAGGTTAAATGAAAGATGAAAAACTTTTAAGATTTTTAAATGCTGTAAATTTTAATGATAGTTTAACCCAATATTTAAAAGATTATACAGTAAAAGAAGTGCTACTAGAGCAAAAAACTAATACAATGAGACTAGTTTTAGAATGTGATGAATTAATGCCAATAAATGTATTTAATGAATTATATAAAAGTGGTAATACATTAAAAGGTGTTAATAAAGTAATATATAAATTTATTGTTGTTATAAAAATAAGATATATTACTCATGTATTTCAAATCGAGCCTTGAAGATTTTCCTGAGCAGAATTTTCTGTTTATCAAGATTGATAGAGGTAAAATCTTTGATTATAATAAACTTGTTTCTCTGTAAATTTTCTAAGAACATAATAACCTAAAAATTCTATAAATACAAGTAAAAGCCAACAATCTATTATATCGGCTTTTATACGCGCTTTATTTTATTCGTCAGCAATAGAAAATCGCTCCTGCAATAAATACAGGAGCGGTTCTTTAATTAAACATTAAATATATGACTTAGAAATTAGTCCTTAGAAGATGCTTTCTTTGTCATAACAACAGCTGTGCCGAGAGAAGCAGCAACTACAGCAAGGAGAACCCATGCAGCAGATGTGTCGCCTGTAGCAACAGTAGATGTGTCAGATGTTGTTGTGTCACTTGTTGTGTCACTTGTTGTATCACTAGTTGTGTCACTTGTTGTGTCACTTGTTGTATCGCTAGTGGTGTCACTTGTTGTATCGCTAGTGGTGTTGTCACCTGCTGCCTGGTATGCTTCGTGAGCAACAACAGCAACTGTCTTTTCGCTGTCTACTGGGTTTTCAGCAATTTCACCTGTAAGTCTGTAGATATCGCCGTTTACGATTTCTGTGATGTCAGCTGTCTGAACGCTTGCTGTACCACCTGCAGCAGCATTGTTGAAGATAAGACCTGTAGCCCTTGCAGGAATCTCAGCCTTAGCAATGCCGTTCTCTACAGTAGCAGCTTGTCCTGGCCAATTACCTGTCAAGTCGCCTTCTGCTGTCCAAGCATGAACACAAACATTTTCGCCCCACTCTTCATACTCGAGCTTGTCTGTAATTTCTGCGCTTGGAATCTCAAAATAAACTGTGATTGTGTCTGCTGCAGAAGTGTTGATAGCACCAACAACAAACATTGAAGCTACGAGAGCAGCCGCAAAAATAACACTAA
>ERZ857629.359-NODE-359-length-66888-cov-8.147547_pt1 | contig 66888 bp, 85 predicted proteins | sample MGYA00519700_ERZ857629 | MGnify/ENA primary metagenome ERZ857629 (study PRJEB31778, sample SAMEA3449351) | human gut metagenome | biome: human gut; feature: human-associated habitat; material: faeces | place: United Kingdom | collected 2010/2012 ... | reverse complement strand
TGGGAGATGGAATAAACGATAGTCCAGCGTTAACAAATTCCGATGTTGGAATTTCCGTTGATACTGCAGTTGATATTGCAAAAGAAACTGCGGATATTATATTACTTGAAAAAGACCTTAATGTACTACTAGATGGTGTAATAGAGCGGAAGAAAAACATATGTAAATTTAATGAAATATATAAAAATGGCAACAAGTTTCAACTTTGGGGAAGTAGTTTCAGTAATTATTGCAAGCATTGTACTACCATTTTTACCTGAAACACCAATTCAACTATTAGTAGAAGGATTATTATATGACTTTGGTCAAATGACAATTCCGTTTGACAATGTAGATAAAGAATTGATTAGAAAGCCAAAAAAATTAAATATAAAAAGCTTAAAAAGGTTTATGTTTTTTATGGGTCCTGTAAGCTCTTTATTTGATATAGTTGTATTTTTACTATTATGGTTTGTTTTCACAGTTAGAGATGTTACACACTTTCAAACAATATGGTTCACTTACAGTATAGTATCAAATTTAATAGGAATGCATATTATAAGAACGGCAAAAACACCATTCATACAAAGTAATGCACATAAAGCAGTTTATATATCTTCAATTTTATTAATTATAATAGGTATTTTAGTACCATTTACGCCTCTAGGAACTGCAATAGGTTTAGCACCAATTGCATTAGAATATATTTTCATGATATTTGGAGTCACATTCTTATATTGTATTGTAGCAAGTTATGCAAAGAAAATTTATATAAAGAAATATAAGGAATGGATATAGAAATAATAGAAGATACTAATTGCATTTATGGAATAACAACAAACTTTTAAAATAGGATGGATATCAACAATAAATAAATTATTTATATCAAAAATAAACCAACTCACATATTATATATAAAAAATATGTAGGAGGTTTATTTTTTATGGACTATGAAATAATGATGAATGGAAATGTAAAAATAGGACAAATGGCTCCTGAGTTTGAAGGAATATCAACACAAGGGCCAATTAGTTTAAGCAATTATAAAGGAAAATGGGTAGTACTATTCTCGCATCCTCGGTGACTTATCGCCAAAAAGCAAAAGACCAACAACAGTTAAGCTTTTGCTTTTTTTAGTTTAGATTATATAATTAATTTCTAATTTTTCAGAACTAACAACTATATTTTTTATAAATGCCTTGCATATTTGTTTTTTAATATCAAAGCTATAGTTAATAATTTCTTCTGGAGTTTTTAAATATTTTTGAATATCTTTAAGTTGTTCATACTTAGAATTTGTAGTATATATCTCAGAATCGACTTTTTGAAGCTCAAGTTTATAATTGTTTATTTTACTATCAATATCTTCAATAGCTTTTTGTATGTATGTATTTGAAACAGAATTGCCTTCAGAAACGATTTTTAGTAAATTTTGTATCTCATTGTTACTCTTGCTTATATTTGCCTCTAAAAGGTGTTTTTTATTTATTAGGGATATATCAATTTCTGTATCTTCTTTAATTTTTAATAGCTCTGTATAAATATCATTTTCTTCAATATGCTTTGTAAGGTGAGCAATTACTGCATTTTCTAGCTCTTGAACAGGGTGTAATTTTGAAGCGCATAAGCTGTAGCCACGATTTTTCTTCGTGTTGCAGCATATATATGTATATTGTTTTCCGCTTTTTGTTTTGTGTTTTAGTAGACATACTATAACCACAATGACCGCAAACAAGCAGACCTGATAAAAAACTGACTTTACTTTGACCTGCTCTCGGTGCAAATTGTTTGTTATTCTTCATTTTAGATTGTACGCTTAACCAAGTTGAACTACTAATTGTTGGTGGGACATCTACAGTTACAAGAAATTGCTCTGAAATATCAATATATTTTCTGTATTGCCCTTTTCCAGATTCTTTCCCAATTATTGTTAAACTTTTATTTCCATCGAAATTTTCAAGAGAATCTATAATATTTATATTAGTTTTGCAATAGTAAGTATAAATATCAGGACTATTACTCGTGTATATTGGCCTTGTAAGTATTCTGCTAATTTGGTTAGAAGACCAAAGTCGATTATTTCTTGGTTTTATTTTTAAAGTGTTAAGCTTCTCCACAACACTTCTTACACTACCCTTACCATTTAAATAATAATCATATATGCTTTTTACAACATCTATTTCATTATTATTTATTTCTAATATAGATTTCTTTTTACCGATCTTGTCCAATAATTTTTTTACTTGTAAAGCCGGTAAGGAACACCTCCACCCATAAATAGACCTTGTTTAGCTCTAAAGTAGTAGTTATCAGTAATTCTTTCTGCAATAGTTTCTCTTTCTAACTGTGCAAAGACCATTATAATATAAATCATTGCACGACCAAGAGGAGAAGATGTATCAAAATTTTCAGTTGCTGATATAAATGTTACATCATATTTTCCAAAAAAATTAAGTAGATTTGCAAAATCAGTAATGCTTCTACTAATACGGTCCAATCTATAGACTATTACTCTTTTAATATAGCCATGTTCTATATCTTTTAATAATTTTTGAAATTCTGGTCTATTAATATCTTTTCCAGAGTATCCTTTGTCGTAATATTCTTTATATATTTCCCAACCATTAGCGGTACAAACGGCACGCCCTTTTGAAAGTTGTGCTTCAATAGAAACACTATCTTTTTTATCAAGTGATTGCCTGCCGTAAAGGGCAGTGTCATTTAGTTCAATATTTAATTCCATAATATCTCCTATTGTAAGAATTTTAAAAATATAATTATAGCAAAAATTATACAAACAGCAATTACTAGCTTTAAAGGAAAATTTTCATTGATTTTTTCTTCTTCTTCATTAGCTACTAAAAAATCACAATTTTTTAGTAGTTCTGTAAAGTACGATGTGATTAACATTGTAGTTTTAAAATCAAATACCTCTGCTGGTTTACACATTTCAACATATCCAATTAAATATTGACCCAAAAAATTCATGATATATGGGTCATGTGTTTCGGATAATGAAACTATGAAAGAACCCAGAGCTTCAAAAATTTCATTGCTTGCATCTATAACTTTATTTTTTTCCTGTATAGTATTTATAGATAGGTGTGAAATATATTTATCAATACATTTAAACAATAATTCTTTGACATAATTATCTGAATATTTTGATAACAGAACGATTCTATAAAAAAACAAATGATAGTTAAAAGAGATGAAAATAAATAAGTTCTTACTTTTTATATTCCATTTACTATCTGTAGATAATAATTTATATAACTCATCCGTACCATTCATTGCGTTGTCATAAATTTTTTCATATAACATCATATTATTTTTCTCCATATTTTTCTATTATTTTAATTTCTCGATATTATTAATCATTTTTATTTTCTTTATCCCAGACTTCAACTAATGAATCTAGTGTTTTCTTTTGTTCATCTGTTAGCTTATTATATTTTTCTGCAAATTTAGAATTTAAAAGGTGTTTTTCAAAATTTATTTGTGTTATAGGTTGTCTTATGTCTGTTTTACCAAGAAGATAATCAGTTGAAACACAGAAAAGATTTGCAAAATCCTTTACTAAATCAAGTGATTTTGGCTCATACATTCCAGTTTCGTATCTAGATAATGCACCAACAGAAATGTTAAGTTTATTGGCCACATATTCTTGAGTCCATTCTTTTTCAATTCTTAATTTTTTTATAATTACTCCAAAACTCATTTTTATCAACCTTTCTAAAATAATTATACTTTCATTTTATGAAAAATACAAGTCATTTTCACAAAATGAAAAAAACTTTGAATTTTTTTAAAAAAAGTATTGACAAATTTCACTTAATGAAATATAATTCTTTCAGAAACTGAAAGGAGGATGAAAAATGTATGACAAATTAAAAAAAATTAGAATACAGAAAGGTTATTCAATTGAAGAAATGGCAAATGTTATAGGAAAATCTCCTTGCACATATTTTAAAAAGGAAAATGAGGATGTAAAATTTTCAGTTAATGAAGCTATAAAAATATCAAAATTCTTGAATGAAAAAGTAGAAAAAATTTTTTTATGCAACAATTTTCAGTAAGTGAAAAAGTCAAGTTGTACGAGCAATTTACATATTAATTATATGAGGTGTAGTTATGGATACTATGAAAGTTGGAAAATATACCGTAACTGGTAAAATGGCCAGTGGTGTTACTAAAAAAGATAGAGAAAATAGTTTTAAATTATTAAAAGCAGCAATTTGGGAGCAAATACAGATAGATAGAAATAAGTAAAGGGAGGGGCTAAAATGAGAAAAATAATAGCAATAATAAGTTTTTTTATGATGTTAGGACAAGTCGGAGCATTGGATTTAGGAGCTAAATTAACTGGACAAGTTATATTAAAGACATTAACTTTGCTAATTATATTTGTATTAGCAGTAAAAAAATATATTAAATAGGAGGTGTTACTATGTCTGAGCAAGATAGAAAAAATTATTAAAAGAAATTTAAAAGAGGAGTGAACGATTATGTTTATAAGAAAAATTAAAGAAATGCAAAGTTTAATTGATACAAGCAGAAAAGATTTAGAAAAGGCAGAAAATAGAGCTTCTGAATTAAAAAATAAAAATACAAAGGCTAATATTTTAATTTCTGTTATTGAAACAATAATATGTGAAAAAGGATATGGAACTATTTTAGATAGATTTGATGCAATAAAAAAGCTAGTTGCCGACTACCAATCTAACAACTAACTAAAATCATATATAAATAATCTATTATTATATTAACATATAAAAATTGAAAAATCAAGAGAGGAGAGAAAATTCTATGAGTATAGATTATAGTGGATTCGCTTATCCAAAATCAATATCAGCAAAAAAGGCAAAGCATCCTATAAAGAAAATATCTAGGAAACAAGCTAAAAAAGAAAGAAATAGATATAGCATTTTAACTGATAATTTAGATAGATGTTTTATATGTGGTGCTGCAAAATCTGATTTTCATGAAGTTTTTGGTGGTATGAATAGAAGCAAAAGTATGGAGCATGGATTAGTAATTCCTATTTGCAGAGGAGAACATAGCAATATTAAAAACTATGAAGATTGGCTACATAGAATTGGACAGAAAAAATTTGAAGAAACACATACAAGAGAAGAATTTATAAAAGAATTTGGAAAAAATTTCATCTAAGGTATGGCGCATAATTACCTTAGATTTTTTCACAAAAGGAGGAAATATGGAAGGATGGATTAGACTACATAGAAAAATACAAGAACATTGGCTTTGGAGCAAGAAAAGAAAATTCAGCCCCTTTGAAGCATGGATTTCACTACTTTTTAAAGCTAATTATAAAGACACTAAAATACTTTTAAACGGAAAAATTATTCCAATAAAAAAAGGAAGTTTTATAACATCTGAATTAAAATTAGCAGAGGAATGGAGTTGGAATAGAAAGACTGTAAAAGCATTTTTGTCAACTTTACAAAACGAAGGCATGATAAAAAAAAGCTCCACAACAAAATGGACAAGTGTAAGTATTGAGAAATGGGCATTGTATCAATTCGAGGGACAACAGAATGGACAACAGAACGGACAACAAAAGGACAACAGAACGGACACAGAGAAAGAATATAATAATAATTTATTTATTTTATTATTAAATAAATATAAGCAAAATTCTCCAGGAAGTTATGCAGAAAAAATTAAAAAAATTGGAGAGATAAAAAATTCAAAAGAATTTGCAAGCTTAGACAGCAATACTCAACATAATCTATTTTGCAAATTAATGTCTATGAAAATTTAAAAGAGGTGATTATAAATGGCGTGGCACGCAAAATTAAATTGTGAAAATTGTGAATTTAGAGTGCAGCAATTTGACATAAAGGGCGACGAACACAATGTTTGTATTATAACAAATAATCAGGTGGGACTTCTTGAAAATTGCGATAAATTCACACAGAAAAATGGTGAACATATAACGAAATAGGAGGAAATATGAACTTTGTAGAACCTATTAGAGACAAGGTTGTTGTAGAAGATATCTATAACGACCTGAAAGAAAAAAGTGAGAGGAATGCTTTAATGTTTTTGCTTGGAATATACACACGGTCTAAGAATTTCAGACATTTTATTGTTTAAGGTTAAAGATTTGCAAAAAGATTATTATAACATCAGAGAACAGAAAACCGGCAAGCAAAAAAGCTATAATTGGAATCCATATTTAAAAAGGGCAATAGATAATTATGCTTTTGATAAAGATCCAGAAGAATATGTTTTTCGAAGTAGGCAAACACTGAGACCAATAACACGTCAGAGAGCTTATCAAATTGTAAAAAGTGTGTGTGAAAGACATGGAATACATAACACTGGTACACATACTCTTAGAAAAACTTTTGGGTATTTCCTATACAAGGAAAGTGGTAAAGATATAGCGTTGGTAATGGATATTTTAAATCACTCAAACCAGGAAACAACATTAAGGTATATAGGAATTACACAAGTTAGAAATAATAAAAAGATGCAAGAGTTGAAGTTTTTTAATATAAAAAAATAAAGTGACTTTTACATAATTAGAAAATGTAAACTGAATAATAAAAAAGTCAGTAAATAAAGTTACTTCTAGTAAAATATGAAAAACAGTGAGTTTTACAAAATATAAGATAAGTAAAGCATTAATCAAAATGACAGAAACACAATAAAAAAAGGAGAATTAATAAAAAATGACAAAAAAACATGAGATAAAAAGAGTAAAATGTGCAAAGTGTTTTGGATGTAATCTATTGCTAAACGTGAATTTTAAAGGTAAATATGAATGTGAAAATTTTATTGATGCTTTTCCAGATAGAAATACTACTAATGGTGAACAAATAAAAATGGGAGGATAAAATGAAAAGTTTGGAAGAATATAAAGAATTTTTAAAAGATATGCAGGAATTTTTTGAAAGTCTTGATGATGAAGAAAAAAACACACAAATGCTACTGAAGAATGAAGAATTAAAACAAGAAGATTTACTACATGAAATTGAAATAAGTAAATTAAACGCTGTGCAAAGAATAAAGGTGTACAACAGTTTGAGAAATGTGAGAATTGAAAGAAGAAAATACAAAGATGAATTAAATTTAATAAAAACTATGCAAGGATTTGCAAATTGTTTTATTAGAAAAGGAATTTTAAGTGAATTAAAAACAGCAAGGGCTAATATAGAAACATTAGAGAAAGACAAAAGTAACAGAAAATATAAAGCTAGAATATTAAACGATTTGAAATGTTGCGAGGTGGCAGAAAAATGAAGACTGAAAATAAATTTTTAAACATACTAATAGCAGTATTAATAACTATAAACTTATTTATTTGTTTAAAGAGTTTAAAATTAGCAATAGATTATGAAGCATTAAAGATAAAGAATGAAGATTTAGAAAAAGTAACAGAAGCACAAAGCAGTATGATAAGTGATTTAGAAGAAAACTGTAGAGAGTTGTGCATAGAAATAGAGAATAGAGCAACGGCCTTTTAAGCTGTTGAGGAAGGAGAAAACAATGGCAATAAAAAATTACACAACAACAATAAACGCAAACAAGACAATCGGAGAAATACAAGAGCTATTAAGTAAACATGGAGCAAATGCTATTATGACAGAATACAATAATGGCGAAGTAATAGGATTAAGTTTTAAAATAATGACACCTCGAGGAGAAATGGGAGTAAGATTACCTGCTAATACAGATAGGGTATTACAAGTGTTAAGAAATCAAAGAAAAAAGAATAATCAAGTAAAAGACACTATGGAGCAAGCAACAAAAACAGCATGGAGAATAATAAAAGACTGGATAGATGCACAAATGGCGATATTAGAAACAGAAATGGTTGAAATGGAAGAGATATTTTTACCATACATGATAAATAATGATGGACAAACATTATATCAAGCATTTAAAAATAATCAATTAATGTTAGGAGAGTAGCTATGGGAAATATGATAGAAGTAGGAGAGTATATAAGAAATAACAAAATAATAGCTAAAGTAATAGGTACAGATGACGATAACAACATTTTATTAGATATACAGCAAATTTTAACAAAGCCTGAAGAAAAAACAGTAAAACATAGCAAACAACTAATAGACTTGATAGAAGTTGGAGATTTGGTAAATGGGTATAAAGTAATAAATGTTATAAATGAAGGACCTTGTCCAAGTGGAAAATGTGTTGATATGGATAGCAGTAAAGATATTAGCGAGTGTAATTTATGGGAAGAGGACATAGAAACAATACTAACAAAAGAAAGTTATATGGCTAATTGCTATAAAGTAGGAGGAGAAAAATGTTGATATTACCAATAAAGCGAAAATGGTTCGATATGATAAAAAGTGGCGAGAAGAAAGAAGAGTATAGAGAAATAAAGCCATACTGGACTAAAAGGTTTGAAAATTATTATGAAATAGCAAAATTAAATATTGAACTAGAATGTCCAAATTTTAAAGAAATTTATTATAGGGTAGTATTTAGAAATGGATACGGAAACAATGCTCCACGAATGACCTGTGTGTGTAAATTAAGAGTAGGACAAGGCAAAGAAAAATGGGGTGCAGAGCCTAATAAAGAATATTACATATTAGAAATATTAGAGATAGTAGGAGGATAAGATGAATAAATATACACCTGAATTTGGAGAAAATTATTATCATATAAGCCACTGTGTAGGTTGCGAACCTAATGTTTTAAAAAGAATAAATTGTGATGATTTAGACAAAGTTAGAATCGCAGAAGGAAATTGCTACAAAACAAAGAAACAAGCAGAGGCAGCATTAAAAAGTTATAAGGAAGAATGGTTGAAAACACACGAAAATTTAATTTTAGGAGGAGAATAGATATGTTAAAGATAGGAATCCATAGAGCGAAATATTATAAAAGCCAATGGTACTACTATATTATTCCCAGAAGATTAACGCTTAGAGGTAATCCACCAATATATAAATGGCTATGGTTTGTAATAGGTTGCGAGAAAGGAGAATAGATATGTCAAAAATAAGAGATGATGTAGACTTAAAAGAACTTGAAAAATATCGGATACGAATTATTAGAATATGATATTTATTACAGAAAATATGAAAAAGATTATCGAGTTCAGATAAACATTTTTGATAGAAAAATTTTAGTATTTAAAAAAAGAAAAAATAGCAACTGGGGAGATTATATAGGGTATAGCGGAGAAGAAGAAAAAATAAAAGAATATACACAAGATTTAATCAAAGCAAATTTAGTGGCAAAGGAGTAAATATGGAAGAGAAAATAGAAAAATTAAAATTTGTTAAATTACCAATAGATAAAGAAACAGGCAAAGAACAAAAAGAATTTGAAGAAATGTTAGGACACATATATATTGCTTATTACAGCGAATATGGAAAAGGTTATGTAATAGTAGCAACAAACTCAGAAGAGGCAAGTAGAGCTTTTGATAATACAATTTACAAAACATTAATAGCAGCAGGAGAAGATAAAGAATTTGCAAGAGCTTGTGCATACGAAGGGGAAGGTTTAGAAATGTGCTTATACATACCTAAAGAATGTTTTGAAAGAGTAAAGGAGTAAATAAGATATATGGGAAGATATACAAATAAAAAAGTGAATAATACACCTAAAGCTAAGAAATTAAAAAAAGAGCTAGAATAATTAGGACATAAAAATGTAGAAGTGTGGTATGAGACTATAAGGAGCGGTGCAGAAATGAGCGGATATGAAGGCGGCTGGGCTTTTTGTAGCGGCGATGAAGAGGAAAGTTATTTTGACCCTTGTTTAGGATATAATTTTGAGGAAGCTTTAGAAAATATAGAACAATATGATTTAAGAGAGGAGTAAACAAGATATGTTATTTTGTGAAAAGGAAGATTGTAAATTTAGAAGTAAAACAAAGTGTAAAAACTTTACGATAGGTGGCAAACCAGCTTATAAATGTAAAGCTAACCATACTCTTATTAGTTTTTATGCTGATGGTTCTAGTGATACATTTATACCTGCTGATAATACTTGTACTTGTTTAACATATCGTAAGAGAGAGGAGTAAATAAGATATGAGTAAAATATATAAAGTAACATTAAAAACTACAAATAGTTTGAAAGATACAGCAGAAGGCAAATCTGGCAAATATTTAGATTTAGAAAATGGTTCAATATATGTTTTAGAAATAGATATAGATTACATTTTTAAGAATTATGATGTACAAACAATAGAATATGCGGGAATATTTTTTAGAGAGGAGTGATACATAGTGAAAACAGCTGATAGAAATTTAAAGATATTTACTGAAAATATTGAAGAAGAAGCAATAAAACAAATAGATGAGTTATTAGAGCAAGAACCATTTAAAGACTGTAAAGTAAGAATAATGCCAGATGTTCATGCTGGAAAAGGCTGTGTAATAGGTTTCACAGCCGATTTAGGGAATAAAGTTATACCAAACATTGTTGGAGTAGATATAGGATGTGGAATGTTATGTGTAGAATTAGGAAATATTGAGTTAAATTTAGAAAAATTAGACAATATAATAAATGAATATATACCAGCAGGAAGAAATATAAGAGAACAAAAATTAATAGATTTTGAAAAGATAAATGAATTATATTGTTTGAGAGAATTAAAAGAAAGTAAGAAATTTAATAGAGCAATAGGAACATTGGGTGGTGGAAATCATTTTATAGAAGTTGATATAGATGATGAAGACAATAAATATTTAGTAATACATACAGGAAGCAGAAATTTAGGTAAACAAGTAGCTGACTATTATCAAAATTTAGCAATAGAATTATGTTCTGGAAAAGAAGAATTGTTTAAGAAAAAAGAAAAAATTATAAAAGAATATAAAGAACAAGGAAGAAAATCAGAAATACAACAAGCTTTGAAAGATTTAGAAAAAGAATATAAAAATAATAATCCTGATTTGCCAAAAGATTTATGCTATTTAGAAGGAAAATATAGAGAAATGTATTTACATGATATGAGAATATGTCAAGAATATGCAAGTTTAAATAGATGTTATATAGCTAGAACAATATTATTAAATATGGGAAAGCAAATATATCAAAAATATTTTGAAACAATACACAATTATATATCTTTCGAAGATAATATAGTTCGTAAAGGCGCTATATCAGCAAAAGAAGGAGAAAAGGTATTAATACCAATAAATATGAGAGATGGTTCAATAATAGCAGTAGGAAAAGGGAATGAAGATTGGAATAATTCAGCACCTCATGGAGCAGGCAGGATAATGTCAAGAATAAAAGCAAAAGAAACATTCAAATTAGACGACTTTAAAGAAAGTATGAAAGGAATATATACAACAAGTGTAGTTGAAGAAACAATAGATGAGGCACCTTTTGTATATAAACCAATGCAAGAAATAATAGATAATATTCAAGATACTGTAGAAATACAAAAAATAATAAGACCTATTTATAATTTTAAAGCTAAAATTTAGGAGGTGTTTTAAGTGAAAGGAAAAATAAAAAGAATAATAGAAAAAATTAAAGATATATTTAGTTTACATTGCCCTGAATGTGGTGGAAGAATGAAAAGTGAATTTTTAGATATGGAAATAGACCACATTGTATATAAGTGTGAGAAGTGTGGAGAGGAGTGGATTTAATGCAATTATTTGAAGATTTAATAAAATGCAAAGACTGTATGAATAATATAAACAATAAATGCTTCTTATTTCCAGGGAAAGATGTAAAAGAAGAAGACACAGGTTGTTATGTAGGAATAGATAGAAATAACAAACAAAAGATAGTTGGAGGTGTGTTAAGTGAAAGAAAATAATGCAGAGGAAACATTAAAAAGGATGAAACAAAGCATTGAAAAATTAAAAAATAGAGATGGAGAAAGTATGTTAATGGTAGATGTATGTATACAAAATATAATCTGTTTCTATGATAAATGGGAGGCAAACAGTGGAAAATAGTATAGAAGAAAATATAGAAGAGTTAAAAAGATTATTATATAGAAATGAATTAACTCAATATGGAAAAAGAAAACTAATAAATTATTATGAGCAACAAGAGAAAGATTATAAAAAAGTATTGAAAGAAGTAAAAAGATACAAAAATATGTATGAAGCAGAACATCAGATACACTTAGTAAGGAACGAGCAACTAGATAGAAAGCAGAAGGCTATTATAAAATGTAACGAACTTGAAAACGAGAATAAAGAGCTTAAAAAAGAAATTAAAAGCTGGGAAAAATACTCTGCTGAACAAGAAGAAAACATTATTGAAAAAAATAATATTATATGTAATTTAGAATTTCAAAGAGAAAAACAACAAAAAGAAATAGAAGAAAAAGACAAGATAATAAATGTAATGGCAGAGTATATTTCAAAAAAAGAAATTCTTGTAGACAAGCATTGTTATGCACTTACTGCAGAAGCAGTAAAACAATGGTTTGAAAAACAAATAAAATAACGGAGGTAAATACATGTGTACTTTAATAGAAACTAGAATATTAAATGCACTAAAAAACAACAAATGCAGTTACGAAAATATGAGTAAATATTTTACAAAAGAAACATTAAGAGTAAATATATGCAGATTACGTAAAAAAGGCTTTAAAATTAAACCTGTAAAAAATTGGGGGTATATAAAGGAGGAAACAAATGGATAAAGGTGTTTTAACACAAATAAGTGCAATGCACATTGAGTTACAGGACCTAAGAAAAAGATTACAGAAACTTGAGGACAAGCCTCAAAATATTGTTGTTGACAGTGTTAGAGGAAGTAGCTCGAATTTCCCTTACACAGAGCACACTTGCAAAATAGAGGGGTTAGAGAAACCTAAATTTCAAAAAGCAAAAAAGAAGTATAGAAAATTAATTAGAAGCAAAGAAAGTAAAATTGATAGATTAATAAAACAAGTTGAATATGATCTTAATTATGTTGAAGATAGCGAATTAAGACAAATTATAAGGTACGTTTATTATGATAACAAAAATTATAATCAAGTTGCTCACGCGATGAACGAGAGATTTAGTAAAAATAAATATACAGCAGATTCTATTAGGATGAAAATTAATAGATTCTTTGAAAAAAAATAAAAAAAATTTATATTTGTTCGTTTTGTTCGGTTTAAATGTGCTAAAATTGTATCAAGTCAAAAAGTAAGTAGTTGCTCGAAAGGGCATGCCCAAGACTACAAAATGAAAATTGTGTTGATTATGTTCAGCACAATTTTTGTTTTATTATTAATATTAATGATACTAGGCAATTAATATATGGTTTCATAATGACTTTCTTTCTAAAAATACAAACAAAGAATATCCTAGTCAATTCTTTGTATAAAGGGAAAAATATGAAACAAAAAGGTAGTGCGTTAGCAGAAAATATTGTAAGAGAATATTATACAAAGCTGGCTTTTACAAAGAAACATAAACAAACTCGCAAAAAAGACTGTGATAAATGTAATTTAAAAGTTGCGTGCAAAAGGAAGTGAGAATATGGGGGAAGATGAAAAACGTATTATTGTTGGAGGAAATAGAAAGTATAAAAATGCTGAAGAAATGAAAATTTTAATTGATGAATACTTTGATATATGCAACAAAGGGCGAATCCCATATACTGTTTCTGGACTTGCTAGACATCTTGGTTTAAGTAGAAAGACACTTCTTGAATATCAAAAAAAATATGGTCGGAGAATATGCGAATATTATTGAAGAAGCCAAAACAAGAATTGAAGAATTTGTAGAAACTTGTCTTTTTAAAAAGAGCATTGCAACAGGTGTTATTTTTAATCTAAAAAACAATTTTGGTTGGTCGGATAAACAAGAAGTCGAACATACAGGTGATGTTAATGTTAAGTTAGAGGATTTAATATGAAATATACTGCAGATTATTTAATTCAAAAAAGAAAAGATATATGGAATGAAACACATAGTATTATAAAAGATAAACAATTAAGATTAGCAATAGCTGATGAATTAATAAAAAATGAGGAATTGCGTAATGAAGTAAAAGATTATCCAGAAAATTTAATTGAATTACTTTTTGTTGTTGTAGATAAAGATAAAAACTTAATTCCTTTTTTCTTGAATGAAGTACAGACCGACTTTATAAAGAATGTATTAAATAAAGCTAAAATAGATTATATAAATAAAGATATATCAGATATTTCTATATTGATTTTAAAAGGTAGACAGCAGGGATTTACAACAGTTATTACAGCTTACCAGTTGGCTTGTTCTATTACACAAAGAAACTTCGAGGGTTTGACTCTTGCAGATGAATCTGGAAATACTGAAGCTATTTTCCAAAACAAAGCTAAATATATATATAATCAATTACCAGATATAATTAAACCTACAGAAAAATTTAATAATAAAAGACAAATGTTATTTGAAAATTTGAATAGTAGTTGGTCCGTTGATACTGCAACAAAGAACGTTGGTAGATCTAGGACCATTAATTTTTTTCATGGTTCAGAATGTGCTTTCTGGAGAGATGGAATGTCTGCTATTCTTGCAGGTTTAGGAGAAGCATTAACTAAAAGCTCTATAAAAATATATGAAACAACAGCAAATGGATTTAATGATTATAGAGAAATGTGGAAGTCTGGTGAACATATTAATGTATTTTATGAATGGTGGAGGACTAAAGAATATAGAGTAGATTTTCCAAGTAAACAGACTAAAGATAGTTTTATAGAAAGGCTTGAAACAAGAGATGATTGGATATATGAAAGATTAAGATGGCTAAAGTATGAAAAGAATTTAGAGGATGAACAACTTTGGTGGTACTATTTAAAATACAAAAAAATGCTAGATAAAGAATTAATAAAACAGGAATATCCATGTACTCCAGATGAAGCATTTTTAACAAGCGGAAATTGTATTTTTGATGTTGACAAAATTGTTACAAGAATAGATAAAGCACCTAAACCATTAAAGGTTGGGTATTTTGAGTATGATTATAATGATACTCTTCCTGCTTTTGGTACTTTAAATCCTATAACGAATAGACAATATGATAAATATAAAATTTCAAATATAAAATGGGTTAATGATCCAAATGGATATATTAAGATATATCGTTTACCTAATACTCCAGAAGTAACTGAATATTGTATAGGAGGAGACACTGCAGGAGAAGGAAGCGATTATTTTACAGGCCATGTGTTAGATGCAAAATATGGAATACAAGTTGCTGTTTTAAAACAACAAATGGATTCTGATTTATATTCAAGACAAATGTATTGTTTAGGTATGTATTATAAACAAGCTCTTATGGGCATTGAAAGTAATTTTGATAGTTTTCCTATTAAGGAATTAGTAAGACTTGGTTATCCAAATATGTACATAAGAGAAAGAGAAGATAAATTCTCTGGAATAAAAGAAAAATCTTATGGATTTAGAACTACAAGTGTAACTAGACCTGTTATTATTTCAAATCTAGTTAGAGTTGTAAGAGAAAATGTTGAATTAATTAATGATGTAGATACTTTAAAGGAAATGCTAATGTTTGTAAAAAATGAAAATGGTAGAGCAGAAGCACAGGAGGGTGAACATGATGATTTAGTTATGGGCCTTGCTATTGCTTATAGAGTTATGGAACAAGTTGTATTTAGGAATGAACCTATTACAATTGAAAATAGATATGAATTTAAAAGTGATAATAATGATTTCTTTTCTGATAGTGGTGAAGAAATTGAAATTATATAGGAGGAAATATGGATATTATTTATGTTATTATGCTAGTCTTTATGACTGGCTCTTTTTGTGTTATCAGTTTTTTAATAGGTGCAGGAAAAACTAAGGTTAATTTGAATCCAATTGAAGCAGTAAAAGAACACATGGAAATGAAGAAAGAACAAGAAGAATACGAATTAGAACAAAAACAAAATGCAGTTATGATGGAAAATATTAATAATTATTCAGGTTCATCACTTGGACAAATTGATATACCAGAATAGTAGGAGGTAATTATGGATTTAAAAGATGTAAAAGAAACTGAAGCATGGGTATTGTATGTACAAGCACAGGAATATGCAAGAAAAACTAATATTTATGATTCTACTGACCTTAATTTTAGAATGTATAATGGTGATCAATGGAATGGTGTTAAACTAAAAGGAATTGAGCCAGTACAATTGAATTTTATAAAACCAATTATTAATTATAAAATAGGTTCAATAAGTCAAAATCTATGGGCTATTAATTATAGTGCAGAGAATGTTAATAATAGAGAGTTTGCAACTATTGCTAGAAATGCTTGTAAATTGTTAAATAAATTAGCTGCGAAAATTTGGGAGAAAACTTATATGGATTACAAAGTAAGACAAATGAGTAAAAATGCAGCAATTAATTCTGAATGTCCTGTTTATATGAATTGGAATGATGAATATAAAATGCCAGATGTAGAAGGATTAAATAAAACAGATATTTATTTTGGAAATGAAAATAATTCTGATATTCAATCTCAACCGTATATTTTAATTAAAAAGAGAATGCCTGTTATTAATGCTAAAGAATTAGCAGAAAAAGAAGGTATAAAAGATAAAGAATTAGATTGTATAATTGGAGATATGGAAACATTTGAGGAAGCAGGCAAAGCAGCAAAAGAAGAAAAAGACAATATGGTTACAGTTGTATGGAAGTTCTGGAAAGAAAATAAAACAGTACATTATTCTATTTCAACAAGATATTGTGAAATTAAAAAAGATGAAGATTCGCAATTAAGATTATATCCTATAGTACACATGATATGGGAAGAAGAACAAGGAAGTGCTAGAGGAGTTGGAGAAATATCAAGAGGTTTAATTGCAAATCAATTAGAAGTTAATAAAACTTTAACTAGAAGAGTTTTAGTTGCAAAAAATACAGCTTATCCACAAAAAGTTGTTAATATAGATAGAGTACAAAATCCATCTGCTTTAAATGAAGTAGGTGGAATTATTAAAGTTACAGGAATTGATGCTCAAAGCGTATCAAACATGTTCGCTAATGTACAACCTGCTCAAATGAGTTCAGATGTTGATAAATTGCAAAATGATTTAATACAAACTACAAGAGAGCTCGCAAGTGCTTCTCAAGCAGCAAGTGGTGATATAGATGCAGAACAAGCATCAGGTAGAGCAATTTTAGCAGTACAACAGGCTTCACAACAACCATTAGTAGAACAGGTTAGTATGCTTAAAAAGACGATTGAGGAGATAGCAAGAATTTGGATAGACATGATTAAAACTTACAACGAAGATGGATTAGTTGTAGAGTATGAAGAATTAGATCCACGAACAGGAGAACCTGTATTACAGGTTGGCAAAGTAGATTCTATAACTTTACAAGAAATTGAAACTTCTGTAAAAATAGATATTACTCCTAAAAGTGCTTACGATAAATATGCACAAGAAAGAAGTATTGAAAATTTATTTGTTAAGGGTATGTTTAGTCCACAAATGCTAGGTCAAACAAAATTTTATTTAGAATGTTTAGATGATGATGCAAATATGCCAAAACAAAAATTATTGGAGCATGTTAATAAGGAATTAGAAAAACAACAAAGAATTGCTGCAATTCAGGCAAAAGGACAACAAATGATACAAGCTCAACAGCAATTTTATAATCAAGATCCAGATGCTCAAGCAACTCAAATTATGAAAGAAAAATTAAAACAGAAATTGATAGAAGATTATAAAGCAAGACAAGCAGGAGGACAAGTGCAGGAAGTTGAACAGGCAATACAGAAAAATGCCTAAAATTCGACAAAAATCGACACACGAGAATTGATTTTAAGACGTTTATATTTTTTAGGAATATGTTTATATTCCTTATTTTTATGTTCCAAAACGTGTTTATGAACTAAAACTGATAATCATGGAAATTATAGTCTACCAGACTTTAAATGAGGTGAAAAAATGGATAATGATGAAGAAGTGTTAGAACAAACTAACGAAACTGAAAATGTAGATACTGTAACTACAGAAGAAAATCAGGGAGAGGTAACCGAAGCCGAAGGAACTAATGAGGGTTCTAAAAAAGAGGAAAATAAACTCGAGATTACACAAGATGAACTAAACAGAATGATTGAAGAACGAGTTAAAAGAGAAAAAAACACATCTAGGAGAAACGAGTCTAACTTAAGACAAGAGTATGAAAACAAAATTGCTAATATTGAGAATATCATAAAGGCTGGTTTTGGAACAAATAACTTGGATGAAGGTTTAGACAGAATATCTGAGTTATGCAAACAGAAAGGTATTAAGATACCGGATATGATAAACAGCAATTCTCAAAGTGATTTAGAAGTGTTAGCAAATCATTCAGCAAGTGAAATTATAGCTGATGGATATGATGCAGTTGATTCTGAATTGAAAAGACTTGCAGGAAAAGGTGTAGATAAAATGACTACACGAGAAAAGCTTATATTCTCAAAATTAAATGACCAAAAGAAACAAATGGATAATGAAAGAGAATTAGAGGCTATAGGAGTAAAAAGAGAAATACTTGATAGCAAGGAATTTAAAGACTTCGCAGACAAGTTTACTGGAAGCAAATTTTCTATGAAAGAAGTATATGAAATGTATGCTCAAAATAATAAGCCTAAGCCAAAGGCTAAACCAATTGGAAGCATGATTAATAATAATCCTAAACAGCCAAAAGATTTTATATCTGAAGCTGAATATGACAAGATGTCAAAGAAAGAAATTCAGGACAATATGTCTGTTATAAGAAAATCAATGCTTCAATGGTAATAAGAAGGAGTGATTAAATATGGCAGGAAATTTTAAACCTATGTTCTGGTCAAATTATTGTGAAACAGAACTTAAACAAGATTTATTATTAGCAAACTGGTGTGATTACAAATATGAAGGAGAAGTAAAAAAAGGTGCAAGACTTAAAATAGTTGGTGTTGTAAGACCTACAATTCAAACTTATGTACCTGGAAAAGACTTAAATATTGAAAATCTAGGAGATAACTCTCAATATTTAGATATTGATCAATTTAAAGCATTTGCTTTTGAAGTAGATGATGTAGACAGAGCACAATCTAAAGAGGGTTATTTGGAAACACAATTTGATGAAGCTAAAGAAGCTTTAGCAGAAGATTATGATAAATTTGTTGGAACACTTGCAAAAGAGGCTTTAGCATCAATGAAATCATCTTCTACAGATATTTCTGCAGAAGCAGATCCATTTAATACAATAAGAGCAGGACTTGTTAAATTGTATAAAAATGGTGTTACTACAAAAACTGAATTAGCAGCAGACTTAAATCCAGAACACTTAGATGCTTGTAGAGCAAAACTTCAACAATTATTTACAGATAATGTTGAATATATTAAAAGAGGTGCTGTTGGTAAATATAATAACTGCTATTTAAGAATGTCAAATAATTTATACAATGACAACAAAGACGATTGGGAAATGATAAGAACAAAGAAAGCTATGGCTGTAGCAAATGCTGTAGACAAAGTTGAAACTGCAAGAAAAGAAAAAGGATTTGCAGATATTATAAAAGGTTTACATGTTTACGGTGGTAAACTTGTTAGACCAAAAGAGTTATATGTAATATTAGCTCATTAATAAAGAGGTAGAGATACCTCTTTAAATTTTATTTAAAGGAAGGAATGATGACAATGGCAGTAGCAACAGGTAAATTTATAAAAGTATGTAATGAAATAAAAGCTGTAGCAACTGATTTAGTTGCAGTAGATGCTACAGATGGAATCAAATTTGATTGTAAAAATTATCCAAACGAAAGGGTTATGTTTTTAGTAAAAAATACTGAAGCAAGTAATGCTAAAGATGTAACAGTTGTTAAACCATCTAATGGAGGCTATGCAGCAGCAGATGCTGATATAGTTTTAGCTGATTTAGCAGCAGGAGCAGAAGCAGTTATTTGGGTAGAAACAGCAAAATACGCAAATAATGATGGTTCTATTGTTTTAAAAGGCGAAAGTGCTAGTGTTAAAGCAGTAGCTGTAGTGCTTGGTTAATATAAGGCGGTTTTACCGCCTTTTATCGTGTTAAAGAGAAAAATATATTGGTGCAACTCCAATAGACACGTTTTTAGGAGGTTTTATGGATAAGTTAGAAAGTTTAGAAAAGTATGTTATTACACCTAATGTTCATTTTTATGGAGGATATACACATAATGGTAAAGATATTTTATTATGTGATGATACTGATGAGGATCCAGAATATGAGTATAAAATACATATTGTTGATATGATTAAAAACAATGTATTAATTAAGGATATTGAAAAATCTTATAAAATGAGAAATGGAAAGAAAGTTACTCAAAAGGAACATCAGGAGATAGAATTAGATGATGGACAATTATTAATTTATGTAGAAGGTAATGGTTTTATTATAAGTGAATATAAGATGGTAACAATTGATGAAGCAAAGGCAAGGTATGATTTATTGAAAAGTCCTAACAAGGAGGAATAATAATGTATCTAAGAGATTTTAAAAAAGCAACTTTACAATTTATTGAAGAACATGAACCAAGTTCTCCAGTATTAACAAAGGATAAGGATATACAAGATAAAATAAATGCTGTTATAAATAATAAAATGTTTGATATTATGAAATACAAAAAAATTGAAGCTAAAGAAGTAATGGAAGTTTCAGAAAATCAAGAAATAGAATTAAGTGATATAGATTCAAAATGTTTTCAGATAAAAAAGATAAAAGGTGTAGAGTATGAGCCTGATGGAAAATATATAACATTTTTGGAAGATGGTACAGCATCTATTTATTATTATAAGTACCCTAAAACAATTAATGATGAAACAGAAGATGATAAATATAAATTTGAATTAGATGATGAGGCTTTAGAAGTAATGAAAATTGGTGTTGCTGCAGCTTTATTAAAAATGGATATTTCAAATAGATTTGGACAAATTTGGGAGGATGAATACCAAAGATTATTACAAACATTAGATTCAAGAAAAACAGCAGGAATAATTACAATAGGAGAGGGAGTTGATGTTTAATGGGTGGTTCAACAGGAGCAGCTGCAGGAGGCTTATTATTAAGAAATTATAATGTTTTTAGAGGTGTAGATTTTACTAATTTTGAAGTGAGTTTATATCGTTCACCAGATTCTAAAAACATGTGGAAGAATTATAAATCTTTAGGCAAGGGAATAGAAAGCAGACCAGATATAGAAAGTTTTTTGCAATTAACTAATACTATATATGGTCTATTTTTTTATAAAGTAAATCAGGTACAGCATATTATTATACATTGTGGAGTTTCTTTAATAGATTACAATGTAAGTACACATACACAAACAACAATAAAAGCAACAGGAATGAATCCTAGAAAAAGCCAATACTTTATATATCAAAATTTGTTGTATATAAAGGATGGTTTAAATTATTTAGTATATGATGGAACAACATTATCGGACGTTGTGGGATATATACCAACTACTTCAATTTCAAGAAAGCCATCAGGTGGCGGAACTATATTTGAAAATGTAAATTTACTAAGTGATTATAGAAAGAATAGTTTTGTGGCAGATGGAACAAGTAAAACTTTTAAATGTGATGTTGAAACTTTTAGTAGTTCTACGGTAAAAGTATGGGTAAATGATGTTGAAAAAACAACAGGATTTACTGTAAATGCTTCATCTGGTTCGATAACATTTTCTACAGCTCCAACAGCACCATTAACAGATGGACAAGACAATGTAATAATTCAATTTGAAAAAATAGTTTCAGGTTATGCAGATAGAATTAAGAAATGTACCTTATTAGCAACTTTTGATGATAGGGTATTTTTTAGTGGAAATCAAGATTATCCAAATGTTATGTGGCATTGTAGCATTAATGATCCTACTTATGTTGCAGATACAGATTATTATAATGAGGGATTAGATTTAAGTCCTGTAAAAGCATTGGTACCAGGTAATAATGCTTTATGGGTTTTAAAAGAACCATCTCAAGCTAATACAACAGTATTTTACCATACACCAAGTCCAACGTATGTTAATGATATTTTGGTAAATATATATCCTCAAGCACATTCAAGTATAACAATTGGATGCAAAGCTACAGGAATTAATTTTGGAGATGATATAGTATTTTTCAGCGAACGAGGAATGGAAGGAATTGCAGGAGATATAACAACAGAACAATTTTTAGCACATAGAAGTTCTTTGGTAGATGCAAAAATGGTAAATGAATTAAATTATAAAAATATGATATTGCAAGAATGGGAAGGATATTTGCTTGTAATTATAGATAATAAAGTTTATTTAGCAGATAGTAGAGCTTTATTTACTAATTCAAATCATAATGAATATGAGTGGTTTTATTGGGAATTTGAAAAGAAATTTACATGTGCAAATGTGCATGAAGGGGTGTTATATCTATGTTCAGAAATGGTTGATGGAGAATCTAATATATATACTTTAACAAAGACTAATACAGAAATTGAGGCATATTGGACAACTTGTTTTGATGGATGTGGTTATCCACAGATGCAGAAGATAACAAATAAAAGAGGCTGTGTAATAGATATGACAGGAGAAAATCTTAAAGTAGAAGTTAGAACAGACAATGAAGAATTTGAAGAAATTGATGTTTATGAAAACACAAAAAATTATATAGTACCAAGAATTAAAAAGAAAAAATGGAAAGATATACAATTAAAAGTATCTTCACAAGTTCCTTTTGGTTTAGAAAGGATATGTTTAGAAATTTATGTTGGAAGCTATATTAAGAGATAAAGGAGGAAAATATGGCAGGATATACCCAAAATTCTAATGGTGGATATGATGTAAATTATGAAGATGAAAGATTTAAAAATGTAGAGCAAGAGAGAGTACAGAAAGAAGCTAATTTAACAAACACTTATGATAATATGATTAACAATTCAGATTTAAATTATAATAATCAGATTAAAGCGACACAAGACTATGCTAACAAACAAAGTGAAATACAACAGGCTAATACCGATTTTGCAATACAACAAATTGAGCAACAAAAAGAACAGGCTCAAAAAGACTATACTAAAGAACAACAAGGTGCTTACGTTGATTATATGAAGCAAACAAAATCTAATCAGCAAAATATGGCCAATGGTGGCTTAAGTAATACTGGATATAGTGAAAGTTCTGTAGTAAGTATGTATAATGCTTATCAAAATAGAGTTGGAACAGCTAAGGATAGTTTAAATCGTACAATTTTGAATTATAACAATTCTATACAACAAGCAACACTTGCAAATAATGAAGCTTTAGCAGAAATTGCTTTTAATGCTTTACAAACAGAGAATCAGTTAAACCAACAAGCATTTGAATATAAAAATTCATTATTATTGCAAAAAGAAAATGCTCTACAAGCATTAAATGATACATATTATGCTAGATACCAAAATGTTTTATCACAAATTAATAATGAGATAGATCTTCAAATGGAACTAGATAAAATTGACAGGGAGTATGAACAATGGCAAACAGAGTTTGAGGCAGAAAAAGAACAAAGAAGAATAGAAAGAGAACAATGGCAACAAGAATTTAATTTGCAAAAGAGAGAAACAGAAGCAAGTATTGCTGCTACAAATGCACAGGCTGCTAATTATAGAGCACAAGCAAGTGCAAAGATAAAAGAAGCTAATAAACCTTATAAAGATACTCCAATATTAACTTCTACAGGACAAAAATTATTTGATAACATTAAAAAACTACAAGAAAAAACACTAAGTTCTAATGCCTTAATAAAAGGAGTAGCAAAAGTAGCTGTAGGAAATAAAGAAAATATAAGAAAAATGATATTAAAACAATTTGATGCCGGTATTATAGAGAATAGTGATGCGGAAATATTATTTGAAAAATTTGGATTATAGGAGGCAATTTATGTCTTGGGAAGAATATAAAACAAAAAATTCTCAAATTAAAACACAGAATACAACATCTTCTTTAAGTTCTTGGGAAACATATAAAAAGAAAAAAGAACAGGAAAAAAAATTAAATGAAAAAGAATTCTTAATTGAAAGCAATAAAAAGGCAAATATAAATAATGTAGATGGAGAAAAAGTAAGCAATAATTCTACAAATAAAAATGAAGCAATAAAAAATATCAATAGTAATAAACAACTTTCTCCAGAAATGAAAAAAACATTAATCCAATCATTAAATAATGAGAAAACAAATAATATAACAGAAAACAAAACAACAGAATTGAATCAAAAGAATACTGTATTAAAAAATGCAGGTGAATTAATTAAAACTCCTATTAGTGATATTATTGGAGATAATGAATTACATGATATAAAATATTTGGAAAAAGAGTTAGGAACAAGTGATAGTTTTTTTGAAACAAGTGAAGCTTTTAAAGATGGATACCAATTGGGAGATGTTACAAAGACAGTTGGTTCGACAATAGGAGATGTAGGACTACATGCAGTTAAAGGTATTAGTAATTTAGGAGAAGGTATAGGAGATTTAATTGTTTATGGAGAAGCACAAATAGCTGATATGAAAGGAAATACTGAAAAAGCCAATCAATTAAGAGAAAATGCAAAGAAAAATATGGTAGATGAGTGGTTTGAACCTGCAACTAAGGCAGTTAATAAAAATTCTGTTTTAGGAAATAAATCGGATGAACTTGCTGAAGGTTTAGGATATGTGGCAGGAATGACAGCTGTATCTATTGTATCTGGAGGTGCTGGTGCAAAATTAGGTTTATCTTCAAAGGTTGCAGCAACAATAGGCTCAACTGCGACAACATTTTCATCTTCAATGGGAAATGGAATGTCAGAAGCATATCAAAATGGAGCAACAGATGAAGAAGCATTTTGGTATGGAGTAATATCTGGTGCAGGAGAGGCAGGTTCAGAGTTAATGTTTGGTGGTCTTGGTAAAGCTTCAGGTGCTATTGGTTTAACTAAAGGTGTTGGGGAATTTGATGACCAAATTGCTAAATCATTAACTAAAAATATAAAAAATAAAATGGTTAAAACTTTAATTCAAAGTGGTGTTAAAGCAGCAGGTGAAGGTGCTGAAGAAGTTGTATCAGGATTAATTAGTGCAGTTGGTAAAAAAGCTACATATATGAGTGATGAGGATTTACAAAGCATTATAAAAGATGAAAATTTAGCAGAACAATTTTGGATGGGAGCTTTAACTTCTGCAATAGCTCAAGGACCAAGCACAATTAAAAGTGTAAAAAATGGTACAGATTTTATTACAGGATATACTGAAAACGAACAAAAAGTTTATGATACATTAACTGAAAATAAAGCAAATGAAGAAATTACAAAAAAGACAGTTGATAATATGATAAATGAACAAAAAGAAACTTTAGAAAAAGCTTATGGTAGAGAATTAACAGCAAATGAATTAACTGAAATTGAAAATGCTGTAAATGCTGTAAAAGAATCAGGAAAATTAAATACAGAAAATACAAAGCTTTCTAAAAAAGAAAGAGGAGCAATTGAAGAAAATATTAAAGAAGATTTAGAAAATGGAAATTTAAAACTTGAAACAATAAAAGAAATATTAGGTGAAGATGCTAATATTGATAATGATAGCTTTTTACAAAGAAGTGTATATGAAAATGAACAAAAATATTCAAATTATAAAGCAGAATTTACAGGAAATGAAAAAGTTGATAAATTATTACAAAGTGCTGTTGATTCTGGAGTAAATAATACATCTAAAACAAGAAAAATGGTTGATGTTATATCTAAATTAGTAGAAAATACAGATAGACAATATAGATTTGTAAATCAAGAACAATTAAAGAAAATGGGCTATAATGAAAATGCTAATGGATTAACAGATAAAAGTACAGGAGAAATATTATTAAGTGTAAATTCAAATAAACAAATAGAAGCAGTAGTAGGACATGAAACTACACATTTATTCGACAATAAAGTAAATGGAGAATATACACAAGAATATAAAGATTTGCAAAATTCTGTTACTGAATATTTAAAATCAAATGGTACATATGAAGCAAAAATAAAAGAAATTATGGACACATATACTAAAGCAGGAATAACATTAACTCAAGAACAACTTATGGAAGAAATAACTGCAGATACAATTGGAGATAATTTATTTGGCAAAAATGCAGAGACATTTATTAATAACTTAACAACTAATAGAAATGTGTTCCAAAAAATTTATGATTATATAAAGAAAGCTGTAATGAATTTAAAAGGATATAAGACAGAAGAAGCAAAACGATTACAGAATTTAAAAGATAGTTTTGATAAAGTATATAAAACATTAAATACTATTGGAACTAATACAGATACTGATACAAAATATTCTATTGCAGGAAGAAAAGGAATGAATAATGCTATAAAAGAAGATAGTTCTAATTTAGTAATTGAAAGATCATATAATCAAGCATTAAAAATGGCACAAAATGGTACTGATAACGAAACTATAAGAAAGACAACAAATTGGTTTCAAGATAAAAATGGTGATTGGAAATTTGAGTTTTCAGATAAATACATGACTTTAAAAAATATAAAATTAGAAAAAAATAAGACTTATAAATTAGGAAATATATTAATGCATGATATTTTATTTGAAGCATATCCTGAATTGGCTAATTATAAAGTTTCTTTTAAGAATATGAAAGCAAATGGCTCTTATAATAATAGTAGTAAATCTATAAGAATCAATAATAATAAGATAAATTCAAAACTATCAATTGAAAGTACATTAATTCATGAAATACAACATGCTATACAAAATGTTGAAGGATTTGAAAAAGGAGCTTCATCTAAACCAAGTAAATTAAGATATTATAAAACTTTAGGAGAAATAGAAGCTAAGGATACACAAAATAGATTTTTAAAAGAAATAAATGGAAATTTAAATCGTAAAACAACAGCTCCAGAAAGCTCTAAAATTAATCCTAAACATGCTAATTTAGATAATTATTTAAAAAATAGGAAAGCTATTGACAAAATAAAAGATGGAATATATAATTACTTTAAAGGTAAGGGTGTTAATTATGAAGTTTCTCAAGAATTTGATAATGAAGATACGCGACGAGATAATATTTTGGTGGATGGAAGAGTAAGCAGTGAAGAAAATACAAATATAAAATACTCATTAAGTAGAGCAGATAATCAAGGTAGAGAGTTAAGTAAAGGACAGCAGGAATATTTTAAAGATAGTAAAGCTAGAAATGAAGATGGAAATTTAGAAACAGTATATCATGGAACAAATAATGTTGGATTTACTGAATTTAATAGAAATGTTAATTACTTTACTAATAACAAAAATGTTGCAAATACTTATACAAATTCAGATGGTTTATATGAAGGTTATGTGAATATTAAAGAACCTGTAACTATAAATGCTAATGGCGAAAAATGGTCTATGATAGATGTAGATAATATTACTATAGATGGAATAAGTGATATTAAAACTTTCTTAAATAATTATGGTGCATCTACTTGGAAAGAAAAAGGAAAATTAAGAACATCAACAGCAGATCTTGTATCAGCAATATATGATGCAGTAGATGAAGGAGAAATTTCTGCAGATGGAATAATTATTAAAAATATATATGACGAAGGTGCATATAGTGAATCTGTAGGTAAAGAATTAGGAACAGATTATATAACTTTCAATTCAAATCAATTTAAAAATTCAGATAATACAAATCCAACAGCTAGTTCAGATATTAGATACAGTATAAGTGATTCTAATAAACCATTAGAAGAAAGAGTTAGCGGTGATGAATTATTAAATACACAGGATTTTATTAATGAAATACAAAATGTTGGAGCAGAAGTTGATACAAATGGTTATGTAACAGTATATCATCAAACAACAGAAGAAAATGCAAATAAAATAAAAGAAAATGGAAAGATGTCAGCTAAAGAAGATGGCATCTTTTTTAGTACATCTAAAAATGCACAACAAAGTGAAGGACGAGGACAAGTTAAACTTGAATTTAAGCTTCCTGCAGAAATGTTAAAATTAGATGATATATTTTTAGATAATGCTGATGTTAAAATTCCATTAAAAAATAAAAACGAGTCAATAGATGTAAGTAAATACTTGGTGAATAATGAAAATATAAAACAACAACAATTCGACATTATTCGACAAACAAATCCTGCAGATGATGATATTCATACTTGGATAAGAAGTGTAGAAGATATAAAAACATTTAAAGAAGCATTAGAATATGATGATTATGAAGGTCAAGATTTAACTCCTGATTTGACTCAAAAAATGGTAAATAATGCTTTAAATACTGGTAAGATTACTGTTTATAGTTCTTATGAAATAAAGAATGGTACTTTTGTAACACCTTCAAGAATGGAAGCAGAGAGCTATGCAGGAAGTAAAAATGTATATTCAAAGCAAGTAAATTTGCAAGATGTTGCATGGATTGATTCTTTACAAGGGCAATATGCTGCAACAAATTCTAAATATAGTATGACTCAAGGCAATACTGATCAATATTGGAAGAAACAAACAATTGATAATGATGTAGGAAATATAAGTAATACAGAGAACTCTGAACAGGGTTCTTTTAATTTGCCTAAAAATATTGAAAATGATGTTGGAGATTACAATAATAAAACAATAGAAGATGTTTTAAAACAGACTCCAGAAGAAAAACAAAACGGTATGAAGTTAAAAGCTAAAAATTATATTAGCAGAAGCAGAAGTAATTTTATTAATAACATTGTTAATAATTTTGGTACTAGCAAATTAGCAAATACTAAAACACTTAATGATGTAACTGAAAGAATTAGACAAGATATTGCAAATAATGGTACTCTTTCAACTGAACAGAAAAACAGTTATTTTAATGAGTTATATGATAATTTAGTAAAAATTGATACTGAATATTATGATACTTATAAGGATGTTAAAAATGATATTAGAAAAACTAAATTATTTATAGATAACACAATAAGAAGTGATATTACAGATTTTGATAATTTTAGAAAAGCTAATATGGGTAATATTATAATGACAAGTGATAGCTCTAATATTAGTATTGATCAGTATTATAAAGAATTATCTAGTGAATATCCTGAATTATTCCCTGATGATATTATTAATCCTACTCAACAATTAGAAAGAATTGCAGATGTTACGAAAGATATTACAAAGGTTGAAACAAATGTTGCTGCATATAATGATGCTAATTTAGGTAAAGATTATAGATATTGGGCCAGAGAAACTTTTGACAAAGATATTGATAAATTTTCTAATGATATTAAAATGGCTGAAAGATATAATAGTGAATCTAAAACAACTGAAAAACTTGGTATAACAAAAGATTTTGTAAAGGAATTATACAAACAACTTCCTTCATCAAGAATTAAATATGAAAAGGTAAGTGCTAAAGAGGTATTAACACAAAGAGATAGAGTTCAGGTTGATAGATTACTAAACAATGAAATATCTATAGATGAAATTCCTGCAGATTGTAATAAACAAGGCATAATAAAATTAGCAACTGCAAAGGCTGATTATGATGGACTACAAAAGGCTATAAAAGAATATCAAACAGAGATAAAGAATAAGAGAATCGAAGAAGCAAGAAATGATGTAGGTATTCTCGACCTTTGGAAAGATAAAAAGATAGGATTTCAATATAGCAGAGAAACACCAATTAGAAATATATATGATGTAGCACCTAAAAATGTTGCTGATACAATTGTTAATAAATATTTTAGACCTTATATAGAAACAAACGAAAAGAGTGTTGTTTCAGAAACTAACAATTATTTTGACAGAGTTAGAGATTTAGAATTAAGTGATACTAAAAAATATAAAATTGATTTTGAGGGAAGCAACAAAAAAGTTAGTGAAAGTACATTAGTACAGTTACTTGGTGAGAATAAAATCTCGACAGAACAAATTAAAGAAGCAGGGGCAGATGTTACTAAAATATCTAATGCAGTAAACGAATTTAGAAACATATATAATGAATTATTTGAAAAAATAAATGAATCTATGTTAGACAATGGATATGCTCCGGTTGAATACAGAAAAGACTATTTCCCTCATTTTACAGAAACAACAACAGATACTTTATTAGGAAAAGCAGCTAAATTATTGGGAATTGATATAACTAATAGAGAAGAATTACCAACAGATATTGCAGGTCAATCTTATAAATTTAAACCTGGAAGAACTTGGTTTGGTAACTTATTACAAAGAACTACAGATGCAACAGATTATGATGCTAAAAAAGGTTTTGAAAAGTATGTAAAAGGTGCAATGGATCTTATATATCATACAGGGGATATTCAAAATTTAAGAGCATTATCAACTGCAATAAGGACAACATATAATCAAACTGAAATTGCTAATCAGGTAGCTGAAATTAATGAATCTACTATGTCAGATTATGATAAAGCGGTTGCTATAGAAGAAATATATAATCAAGCAAAAGATAGATCTCATTTAAGTAAGTTTGTAGAATGGTTAGATAATTATACAAATTTATTGGCAGGTAAAAAGGCTATTAATGATAGGGGTGCAGAAAAAGAGCTAAATAGACAGATGTATAAAACGATGACAGGTATTGAAAGCAGAATTGCAGCAAATGCAATAGGAGGAAATGTTGGTGTATCATTTACAAACTTTGCACCATTGGCACAGGCTTGGGGAGAAGTTAAGACACATAATTTAGTTAATGGAATATGGCAGACAATGAAAGCTACTTTAAAAGGTGATAGCAGTTTTGCTTCTGAATCTCAATTTATTACAAGAAGAAGAGGAATAGACTCACTTACAGAAACAACTTTAAATAAAATTACAAAGCCTTTAGATACTATACTTGGTTTTGCTGATAATTTTACTTCTGAAGCAATTGTTAGAGCTAAATATAATCAAAACTTACAAGAAGGTATGAATCAACAACAAGCATTAGAAGAAGCAGATAGATATGTTGCAGGTTTAATGGCAGATAGAGGTAGAGGAGCATTACCTACACAATTTAGTAATAAGAATCCAATTGCTAAAATGATAAATATGTTCCAAGTTGAAGTAAATAATCAATGGAGTTATTATTTAAAAGATTTACCAAAAAATATGCAAGAAAAAGCAAATAATAATAAAGCTAAAGTTATTAAAAATACAGCTATTGCATATACAAAAGTAATGGTTGGTTCTTATTTAATAAATGAATTGTTAGGCTCTATTAGAGGAAATTCAACAAGAGTATTACCAGATCCTATATATATTATTAAGGAATTGATTAATGGTTTAAGTGATGATGATGACGATAATGATGATGATGCAGTAATTGAAACTTTGACAGAAGTTGCAGGAAATGTTCCATTTGTTTCTTTACCTGCTACGTTATTTGCAGATAGTCTTGGACTTGATGTTGGAGATATAGGAAGGGTATCTGTATCAGGTGCTATTCCGAACATTTCAGATATTGTAAGTGATTTAATGGATAAAGATAAAACTGGAAGTGAAAAAGCTAAAAGTATAGGTGGAGAATTATTAGATACTGTTGGTTCTTCTTTAGTTCTTCCTTATGGTGGCAGTCAAATTAAGAAAACTGTAAAAGGGTTATCTTTATATAATAATGAATTGCCTGGTTCATACACAGACTCTGGTGATTTAAGATATACTGTAGATGATGATTTAAAGAGTAAGGTTCAAGCAGGTATATTTGGTGCATGGGCTAATCCTTATGCACAGGATTATGTGGATAGTGGGTATAAAACTATAAGTAAAAAGAATATTGATGAGATGGTTGGCCTTGATATGAACTCATCTGAATATAGAGAGTTTAGAAAAGGTTTGAGTGCTGCAGGAACTAAAACAGAAGATAAATTAAATTATATTGATGCTTCGGATTTAACTACAGAACAAAAGAATTTAGTCGCAAATAATTTAAATAGCAATTCAAAGAAATCTATAGATATGGAAGATTATGGTGATTATAATTCTTATGAAGAATATAAATATTCAAGAGATTACCCAGAAAAATATAATGTTATAAAACAGATAGATTCTTATGATAATTTTGAAAAATACAAAGATGATATTTCTAATATTAAAAAACAATATAGTACAGATAATGGATATTCAACTTCACAAAGAAAATCTGCGGTACAAAGTTATATTGAAGGATTAGATTTAAATATGTATCAAAAGATGATGTTAGAACATGAAGCAGGAGGATATAGCATAAAGGAATATAGTAATTATATTCAAGAATATTTAGATTCAACTGATTTAACTGATAATGAAAAATACTACATTTGGGAAGAACTTTTTGAGAAGGAGGAGTAGTAGAAATGGCAAGTGGTTCAAGAACAATAGAAGATTTAGAAAGAAAATATAATTTTGCAAAACTTCTTGGATTAGCAGGTAATGTAAAAATGCAATCTAAATTTTTAATTAAAGTTGAAAATGAATTATTAAATATGCTTAATTCTTTAACAATTAATTTGAAAGATGTTTTAAATAACCAGAGTGAAGTTTCACTCTGGTTTTATTCTGGTACTCCTACTACTTCAAATAAACCATATATTGATTGGACAACTCCATCAGATCATGATGGAGATATTTATTATGATCAAGCAACCGGATATGTATATCAATATAAATATTCGACAAATTCATGGGTATTAAATACTGATACTAATTTAATTCAGGCTATGGTAATGACAAATGTGGAAATTGATACAACATCTGACCATGAAAGAAAAGTGTATTTTTCACAACCTTTACCACCATATTCAAGTGGAGATTGGTGGATAAAAACAGATGGAAATTTATTTGTATGTCAATTAGGTAGAGCAACTGGTATTTATCATGATGACGATTTTATAACAGCAACAAAATATACTCCAACTGTAGCAAGTGTAGATGGAGATGTAATAACTATAAAACGCGGGCAAGTTATTAAAATGAGTGATGTATTTGCAAGCTTTACCGATTTAGCAACAGGCGGAAGTACCATTATTAATGGTGCAAATATTAGCACAGGAACAATAAATACTGATAATGTAATAATTGGTAATGATAATGTTTTAATAGATGAAGAAGGCATAAAATTAAGTAATGGAGCTAAAGTTGTTGGAGAAAATGGCCTTATGAATACTTATCTTTTCCAAAGTGGCACAAAATTTCAAGCAATAGGATATTCTGGTGGAGGTAGTACATATATTCCAGCTAAAAAAGAGAAATTAGAAATTGAATTAGATATTCCTACAGGATTAGTAATAAGTTCTGCAAAAATTATTTTATTTCATGCTCCAGTAAAATGGGATGGATCATATTGGGGATATGCAAGAAATCTAAAACTATATAAGGCAACTAATATGAATAATAGGTTAATTACAGGAGAATATTCGGGAGATTATTCAAATATAGATGGTGCAAGTTATTCTGAAGTTTCTAATGCTTTTGAAAGTAGTGGTTATACTCCCTCTGCTCCAACTGATTCAACACATAATACAACTAATATAACATCATCAGAAATTAAATCAATATTTCAAAATGGCAGTGGTACAACAGTTGCTGGTTTATACAAATTAAAAATTGAAACATCAGATGCGATAAATTCTAGTTGGGGAGATGCTGATTTAGCAAGTAGAACAGCATTTGCTTATGCAATTTTAAAAATAGATGGCTATATGTCTTATAGCTAGAAAGGAGAAAAAGTATGTTTAAAATTAAGGACAGTACAATACATTGTTCAAGAGGAGATGGAGGCACAATTACACTAAAAATACCTATAACAGATGTAAATGACTATGTCAAATATGAGGATGATTATTCACCAACAAATGTATATTGGTATGATACAAAGAGAAAAAAACTATATGATTCAGATTATAAAGAAGAAACAAAAGTAACTATTGACACATTAACTATGGTTTTATATCAATTTCAAGTAGGAGATATTGTAAAAATGAATATCTATGAAAGGAATGGATATGGAAAAATACCAATTATGACTAAAACAGTAACAGTAGTAACTGCTGGAAATAGTGTAGATATATCATTAACAGAAAAAGATACAACATTTAGTGATAGTGTAAATAAGCCTACTACATATTGGTATGATATTTCACTTAATGAAGATATAACAGTAGTGTGTTACAACGAAGATGGACCCAAAGAATTTATTATATATCCTGCAAAAGGAGATGAAGAGTAATGTTAGAAGGAAATGAAGATTTAATAGGTCAAATTTCTCCTAGTGGTAATATAGTAGGTGCAATGATAGCTCAAAAAGGAGAAAAAGGCAATACAGGGCAAGCATTTACATATGATATGTTTACAGAAGAACAACTTAAGGCACTAACAGGGCCTAAGGGAGAAAAAGGAGATCCAGGAGAAAAAGGCAATACAGGGCAAGCATTTACATATGATATGTTTACAGAAGAACAACTTAAAGCACTTACAGGACCAAAGGGAGATCCTGGAATACAAGGCCCTAAAGGAGACAACGGAATTACTCCGACTATTGGAGATAATGGAAATTGGTATTTAGGTTCAGACGATACTGGAAAACCTTCAAGAGGTATTCAAGGAGAACAAGGTCCTAAAGGAGAACAAGGTGAAAAAGGAAAAGATGCACCTAATATGTATAAGTATAAGAAAATACTAACTGCAGATGTAGCAAAGCGGTGGAACAATAACAATACCGTGTTATTACAAGGTGCGGAGCCAATACGTTGGATGTCTTCTACATGGGAGAGAAATTGCTATTAAGTTCTGATGATAGTGGAACAAATGGACATTATAGAGAAGTTGGAGAAGCAAATGCAGTATCTAATCAAATAAAACTTACAACGGACTGGGGAGCAGAAGCAAATGAATATTTTGAGTTTATAGTAAGGGGTGAGTATAGTGTTTAATGTATGGGGAAAGATTAAAGATTTAATAAATAGACCGTACATTTTGGAAAGCGGAAGCAATTCAAATGGTTACTACATTAAATGGTCGAATGGAGATTTAATATGCAGAAGGTCAGTAAGTAAAGAGAGTTTTAAACTTAGTAATTCATTAAGTACTACAGTTCAGAACATTAAAATTTACAGAAGCAATGCAGTTACATGGACTTACCCAATCAAATTTAAAGAAATTCCAACTGTTCAAAGCACTGTTGCAACAGGATTAAATGGTTCTCGTTTTTGTCAAACAAGACTTAATGGGGTTGCAACAGCAGAAAGTGTTCAAATACAGGTTTTGGGATTTGAAGATTTTACAGAAAATGGGCAAGGCTATAGTAATCTTATAGGTGTAGACCTGATTGCAGTTGGAAAATGGAAATAAAATAAGAAAGGATGGTATATATGAAAAACGAGCAAAACCTTGTGGCTGTAAGAGAGAGAGAGAGAGAGAGAGAGAGAGCTATAATTTAGAAGAAGAAAAGAGGTGTCGAGTATGATACCTCAATGGGTTAAAAATAAAGAAACTAGTAATTTTGTAAAAAGCACAACGGGGATGTATGTAGATAATACCACTAAAAACATATTAAATACAAGGAAATATTTTTTGCCATTAAATTTTGGAATCGACTTTACAATAGGTTCTGTAACGATACCACAATACTCTAAACGGAATGCTGATGACTTACAATTCAAACGATGCTGCTTTAATAGCATTAGATTCCGTTGGAAATTTATACACAGCTTTTAGAAATGGTACCGACTGGAGGCATTGTAAAAAATGGGCAAAATAAGAAAGGAAAAAAAGTATGGAAGATACAAATTTAGTAGAGCGACTAGTAAAAGTAGAGCAGAGCGATAAGTCTGCTCATCATAGGCTGGATGAACAAGAAAAGGATATTGATGAACTAAAAAAGACTTATGTAATAATGGAAAAGTTGGATTTTAGAATGGAAAATGTAGAGAAGAATGTTACTGGAATAAATACTAAATTAGAAGAAGTTGAAAAAAGTAAAGGGAAAAAATGGGATAAACTAGTAGATTACATATTTTACTTTATTTTAGCTACGCTTTTAGGTTTTGTGGCAATAAAACTAGGATTAAAATAGAAAGGAAGTGAGAAAAATGGAAACTGTAAAGAAAATATCTAAATATGTATTAAACATATTAACAATAATAAGTGCATTACTTTTAGGAATTAATGCAGTTGAAGGTATTACAATACCTTACTGTGCACAAATAACAGGAGTTATAGCAGCAATAAATGGTGTTATATCAACATATTTGTTAGGACAAAAAGCTATTAAAAAGGAGGAATAATTTTATGAACATAATTGAAAGAACATATAGTTTAAATGGAACATTAGAAAAAAGAGCGAAAACAGATAGCATATATCTTCATCATGCAGTATATAATGGACCTGTTGAAGATATAGATAGAATGCATAAAAATAGAGGCTGGACATGCATAGGATATCATTTCTATGTAAGAAAAGACGGTTCTATTTATAGAGGCAGAAGAGAAGATACAATTGGAGCACATGCTTATGGTTATAATAGAACTAGTATAGGAATATGTGCTGAAGGAAATTTTGAGACAGATATTATGTCTGAGGCACAGAAGAAAGCTATAATTGAATTAATAATATATTTAAAAAATAAATATGCAATTACTAAAATTTTAAGGCATAAAGATGTAAACGCAACAGCTTGCCCAGGAAGGAATTATCCATATGAAGAAATAGTTGCTGGAGTAAATAAAACAGAGATAACAGAAAAAGACGACACAAAAGCTGATAATAGTTATTTAGTAAAAATAACTGCAAATTGCTTAAATATAAGAGCTGGTGCAGGAACTAATTATAAAATAAAAGGACAAATAACAGATAAAGGTACATATACAATTGTAGAAACACAAGGAAACTGGGGAAGACTAAAAAGTGGGGCAGGTTGGATTTGTTTAGATTATACTAACAAACAAGGTTCTAAAGTATATTATAAAGTAACTGCAAATAGTGGGCTATGGTTATTAGATGCAAATGGCAGAAAAATAAAAGCTTATATTAAAGACACAGAAGTAGAATATCTTGGAGAAGGTTATACAAAATATGGTTACAATTATATAAAAGTTAAAGTTAATGGAAATATAGGCTACATGGCTAAAACATACCTAAAATAGCCATTTTTAAGACAACAAACTATATTAATTAAAAATAAAAACGGCTTAAAACGAAACCTCGTGTGTTGGTTTTTGCTGATATATAGCCATTTTCTAGTAATGCACATCTTGACAAATCAGTTTAAAAATGTTACAATAATATTACAGAATTGTTATATTGATATTATATTTTTGATACATTTATTGACAATCATAAAAATTAAATATATAATATTAAACACTTATCAATTATTTTTAAATGAATAGCATATATTAACCTTGGGAATAATATATTTACAAGGAGGTTTTTTATATGCAGGAGGAGGGAGAAATTATGACTAGAATAATGGAAAGTATTAATAGTATAAATATACCAACAAATGTACAAAAAGAAATTGGATTAAATAAAAATTGGAAAAAAGATATTTCTCCTAAAAAGGTAGAAAATATTTTTAATAGTGCACTTAGATTCAAAGAAGCATTAAGAGAGTTGTCAAAAAATTAAAACCAGATACTTAACGACAGTAGAAATAATTGTAATACACTTGGTAGTAATTGATAAGTTTTTCTCAGAGTATGAGAAAGGATGTAACAAACAATTTAGAGGGATAAAAGATACTAATTTATTTGTTTCAGCATTAAATCAGCCAAAGCAAACTTTTGATAAAAAAGATTTATACCCAACAATACTATCAAAAGCAGCTTGCTATTTAAGGTCATTTTCGATGGATCATCCTTTTTTTGATGGTAATAAGAGAACTGCTTTAATGTCAACAATAACATTTTTAGAAAAAAATGGGTATGAAGTGATTGCAGACAATGAAAAAATGTTTAAATTGGTAGAAAAAGTTGTAAAAGGAAGAATGTCAGTTCCTTCGATTGAAAGAAGATTAAAAAAATTTACTAGACCTGTTGTGTTAAGAAAAAGAAACATGGGATTTAAAGAATTTTTGGGATATTTATATAATAAATCAAGTAAAAAATAAAGGGAGAGCTAGTTACATTTTGTAGCTAGCTTTTAAATTTTACATTAATTAATAAGTCTATGACCTGACTTATTTCCTTGACTTCTTTAGAGCCAAGACCGTATTGATCTATTCTCTTGTACATTTCTTCTTTTAAATTGTCTATATCCAATTCAGTGCAGAATAAGTCATCTACTTTTACTTCTAAAGCTCTAGCAATAGAGTACATTGTTTTCAAACTGGGATTGAACTTTTTATTGTTTTCCAGTTGCGTTAAATAAGACCTATTTATTCCAGTCATTTTGCTTAATTTATATATAGTTAAATTTTTTCTTTCTCTAATATTTTTAATTACGAATACAAACATAAAATTACCCCTAAATTAGTATGTTCATATTTTACATTAAATATTTATAAATTTCTACGTGTTGCTGACAGCAACATATTGAAAACAGCGAACTCTACAGAATTAAGACATTCAATTTGTCGAAAACTTCTCGAGCTATATTATGTAACCCATTTGTCGAAAAGTTTTCCTTGACATCTTTAAAATCTGTTATATAATAAGCTCAAATAAAGAAAGAAACGCGTTTCTCTTTTAAGGAGAAAAAAATATGGAAAATAATATTGAAAAAAATTTTATCAAAAAAAGAATTAGTGATAATGAAAATCTATTTAATAAAAATGAAAGAAGAATTTTAGAAAATAATATAAGTTCTTTTGTAAAGGTATATAAATTGGGCTATTTAGATTCAAGGTATAAAAAATTTAATTAAGTTGGTCTTTTGCTTTATGACGATTTTACCCCCGTATGCACAACAGAATTTATAGCCTTTTCAAAAGCAAATACATACTTTCAAAACTTAAACACCCAACTAATTGGCCTAAGCATAGACAGTAACCCATCACACCTAGCCTGGCTAAATGATATTATGCTCAGAACAGGTGTTGAAGTACCATTTCCTATAATTGCAGACAGAAGCGGAGAAATTGCAAGGAAGTATGGAATGATATCAAATGACATAAGTACAACAGAAACAGTAAGAAATGTATTCATAATTGATGACAAAGGAATTGTAAGAACAATATTTATATATCCACTAAATGTAGGCAGATGGATACCAGAAATAATAAGGGTGGTAGAAGCTCTTCAAATAGCAGATTGCAACAATGCTTCAACCCCTGCAAATTGGGTACCAGGACAGCCAATAATAAAACCAGCACCAAAAACATTCCAAGGGTTACAAGAAAGACAAAAGGAAATTCAAGAAAACAGAAATGGAATGAGTTGGTATTTAAGCTTCAAAGAATCTAGTGAAAAATGTAATAACCAAATTGGTCAAAATCAAACATTAAATACAGGAAAAGAAAAAAATTGTGAAAAATAGTTAAAGGGCAGTTGAATTCAAACTGCCTTTTTGTAAAAAAAAGGAACAAATTTTCGTAAAACTATTGCAATTTTAAAAAGAATATGATATACAATAAGACAAAGTACTTTTAAAAATTTAAATGAAAAGGAGAAATGAATGGATAAGGAAAACTTACATTTAATTAATAAAATTTTTAACAATGAAACAATAAGAACAGTATGGGATAAAGATAAGGAAAAATATTTTATAAGTATTGTGGACATTGTAGGAATTATTTCAAATAGTAAAGATGGCAGAAAGTATTGGAACAAGCTAAAACAGAGATTAAAAGAGGAAGGAAATGAAACGGTGACAAATTGTCACCAGTTGAAATTAAAAGCTCAAGATGGTAAGTATCGTGAGACAGATGTATGCGACATTGAAGGAATATTCCGTATAATCGAATCAATTCCATCAAAAAACGCTGAACAAATAAACAGTGGCTTGCTCGATTAGGAAAAGAAAGAATTGATGAAACATTTGACCCAAGTATTGCATTACAAAGAGCAATAGATTTGTATCGTACAAAAGGATATGATGAAGAATGGATTTCTAAAAGAATAAAAACTCTCCAAGAAAGAAAAAAGTTAACTGATGTTTGGAAAGAAAATGGAATAGAAAGTAATGTTGAATATGCAATATTAACTAATGAAATATACAAAGAATGGTCTGGAATGACTGCACAAGAGTATAAACAATATAAAGGTTTAAGGCAAGAGAACCTAAGAGATAATATGGATAGCATAGAACTTATACTAACTGATTTATCAGAAGAAGCAACCAAAAGAATTGCAGCAAAAAAGAGACCATTAGGTTTAAATGACAATATTAAAGTTGCAAAAATGGGTGGACATGCTGCAAAGGTAGCAAGAGAAGACATTGAAAGAAATCTTGGAGAAGCTGTTGTAACTATTGAAAATAAATTGCATTGTAAATATATAGAAAATGAAGAAAATATTCAGAAAAGATAACATCAAGAAGAGATTTGAAAATAAGAAAAAGTAATGGATTAATATATTATAATTTTAAGCTTGTTTATGAATCAGTTGAATTAAAACTGTTGCTTTATATATTAAACTTAATTCAAGTAATTAATATTCAATAAACTATTGACGTTATGTTAATAATATGATACACTAATATTGTAAAAATTTACACAACTATAAATTTCAATAAATTTATAGTGATTACTTGAAAGGAGTGTTTTGGAAAATCTATTCATAAGATTTAATATTTATTTCCTAATGAAAATGCATAACAACAAAAGTATTTACAAGTAAGCGCATAAACCATCAATTATAACTTATAAGGAGGACATAAAAATGAAACGGTTTTTCTCTGCTTTTCTGGCATTCATACTAGTTGTATCAACTCTAACAATGCTTATACCAAGTGCATATGCATTTCCCGGGAACTATTTTTGGTTTCCTAAGAATATGCATGTACGCATTTACCATCCATCATCTGGATTGTATTTGGGAATTGAACCAAATGGTAATGAAGTAGATGGAGCACGTATTCAACTTCAACGTTATGAAGAAGGAAACCAAAATCAGATTTTCTTTTTAAAAGCAATTAGCGTTGATGAAAATGGACGTATTCAATACCAAATTCGTGTTCATGGTGAAAGCGAAAAGATTATTGAAATAAGGGATTCCTCCCATGAAGATTGGGCAGAGGCTGCACAATGGACAACTCATGATGGAAATTGTGCGAAGTGGTATTTTTATACGGAAACTAATCGTAATGGCTATGATTCAGCCACATGCTGCATTAGAAATGTCGAATCAGGCAAAATGTTAAATGTGCCAGGTAATTCTGGCTATGAAGGTAATAACTTGATTCAATACCATGAGGATGGAACTAAAGCAGAAGTGTTTCAAATTTTTAGTGTTGAAGATAATATAATTGGAGCAATGTGGTCTAGAGATTGGGGTAAAAATGAAAATGGTGGTATGTATTGGTCTATTGCAAAGGACACAAAAAAGAATCGTAAAAAGTATTTTACTCCGATAAATGTTTATAACAATGGCTATATTGGCTATCCAGTCCAAAGCGATGAAACTGTAGGATATCTGGCAACTGTACTTTGGGCAGATGCTAACCTTCAGAAAAAGTTATTGCAACTTCACAATCCGCCAACAAGTGCATGGGATGAGCTAAAAGAAGCTATAGGTGGTACAGGACGTGAATATGTAATAGATACATTTTTCAGTGCGACTCCTTTAGGGGCTGTGCCAATGGGAGATGTTGAAGGAATAATTGCTGTTATTATGGCAGGACAGACCGAACAGCAATGGTATCTCATAGAGAAAGCTTTTGAAGAACATAGTAAAGTTAGAATTGAAATTTATTATGTATTTAATGCAGGAAGCTGGGGAGTAAGCTGTCAAGCTATTGTAAATGATCAAATTGATACATATTGGGATGGAAGCAAAGCGGCTATAGGTAGTTCTGTAAATATGAATTACTCTGATACATGGATAGATGGTTTTGTAGAATACTTCTACAAGTGAGCTGATAGAGATTAGCCAAGAGATATCTATCTCTTGGCTAATTGCCTTAAATTTTATAGCAAAGTGAAATATAAATAACTTAAGGAGAAGATATGAAAATCAATAAGTTTCAAATAAGATTAATAATAGGAATAATATTTGTCATAATTATATATAGTTTAATACTATTTTTAGAACCAAAGAAAAATAGTAATGATAATATAAAAAATAATAGCAAAAACAATGAAAAAAATCAAACAAATTTTATCAGCATGGAAAATATTGAGACAATGGAAACAGAGAAAGACAATAGAGAGATATCAAGAGATGTAACAAAAGAGGAAATTTTTTCCTTAATAGAAAAGGGGTTAGAGACTCCAGTTAATACTGAAGTTTTTATTTATTCAACAGAACTTTTCAGTGGTGATAATTTATCAAGCATTTTTTTTGAAGGACAATATAAAGATATAATTGACTATATAAATTTGAATGAATATAGGAGTGATAATTTTAATTTTACGACTTTGAGAGATACAAACAGTTACATTTGGGGATATTTTTCCAAAAAAGATAAGGAAAAATATGAAAAAAATTTTTTTCTAGTAGATAGGTCAAGTGGGAGGATAATAGCTCTAAATAGCAAAAACAAACATGTTGTTTTTTGTTTTAATACTAAAAATATCCAATCCCCCCAAACTATGGAAAAGTAAAACAAATTATTACAATAAAAATCAATAATAATTTCAGAAAAAATAGCCATACTATTAATATCAAAATTTAAAAGGAGGCTATTTTTATGGATAAAAACCAAAAAATAAATTGTACAGTAAATAGCTGTGCATATAATGACCCAAACAAATGCCTATGTGAGTTAAATGCAATAACAGTAAAAGCATGTCATAATTGCCACAATGGTAACCCAGCAGATGAATCTATGTGTGGAAATTATAGAAACACAAAATAGTAAAAAATAAAAAAAGTTTCCGAAAAAGGAAACTTTTTTTAGCATTATATGGTATTATTAATACAGGTGATAAAAAATGGTTTATATAAACAAAAAACAATATTTAGAAGAAACAATTGGAAACTACTCAAACATGGTATACAGATTAGCTGTTGCGCGAACAGGAAACATAGAAGAAGCACAGGATGTTTATCAAGAAGTATTTTTAAGGCTAGCCAAAAAGATGCCTGAATTTGAATCGGAGGAACATAAGAAAGCATGGCTAATTAGAGTTACAATTAATTGTAGCAAAACACTACTAAATTCAAGCTTTAAAAGACATAGAGCAGACTTAGATGAAAATCTAAGCTTCGAAACACCTGAAAGACATGATATTTATTATGCTGTTTTAAAACTACCAATTAAATATAGAACAGTAGTACATTTATATTATTACGAAAATTATAACATTAAAGAAATAAGCAAAATAACAAACTCTAATGAAAACACAGTAAAAACAAGGCTTTCAAGAGCTAGAAAACAATTACAAAAAGAAGTAAAAGGAGGTATTGAAGATGAGTAAAAAAGATTATATTAATGCGGTAAATGAAATAAATGTAAACGAAACACTAAAACAAGAAACTTTAAGAAAAGCAACTAATACTAAAAAAACACCAAAGTACAGATTTAATAAAGTTTACCCAATAGCAAGTTTAGCATTTATGTGTGCAATAATAATGGCAATAGTACTACCAAACAAAAGCATTGCACCAATTAATGAAGTTACGGCTGAACAAACAAAAATAAGCCAAGAATTGCCTAAAGTTGAAAGCTTTAAAAACTTATACGCAATGCTAAAAACAAGAACTACTAATAGATACACTATAGATGATATGTTAAGTGTTGATAGTATTACTAATGCAAACTCAAAAAACGAAACAGCAACAAATGAAGTAGCCAACGATTATTCGAAAACTAACACACAAGTACAAGGTGTAGATGAAGCAGACATTGTAAAAACAGATGGAACATATATTTATTATTTAACAAACGAAAAATTAACCATCATAAATACAGAAAACGCAAGTCAAATGAAGGAAATGTCAACAATTAAATTTGATGAAACATTTACACCAGAAGAATTATTTTTAAACAATGATAAATTAATAGTAATAGGTAAAAGATACGAGTATGACAAAACAGAGAGAAAAATTGGAATTGATGAAGATTATTTATATCCAAATTATATGGATAAAACATATACATCAGCTAAATTATATAATGTAAAAGATAAAATAAACCCAACATTAGAAAGAACAGTTGAAGTAGAAGGTGATTATTTAACAGCCAGAATGATAGGCAGCAACGTATATATTGTATCAAATAAATATATGTATTATGCATATATTTGTGATATGCATAAATTTTCTGAACTGAACGAAGATGATTTTAAACCACATTACTTAGATACAGCAACAAGCAATGAAACAAAAAGCATAAACTTTGATTGCATATACTATATTCCTGAATTTGAAGACACAAATTACTTAAATATAGTAGCCTTCAATATAACAAATAACCAAGAAGCAAATGTAGAGAGTTATTTAGGTGCAGGAGAAGAAATATATGCTTCAAAAGAAAACTTATATGTTACAAAAACAAAGTATGATTATGAAAAAAACAATAAAACATCAATTACAACAGAAATATATAAATTCAATTTAAACAATGCAAACTGCACATTTGCAAAAGCAGGAGATGTACCAGGCTCAGTATTAAATCAATTTTCAATGGACGAATGTAATGGATATTTTAGAATAGCTACAACAGACAGTACTTCTTGGAATAGCGAAAGCAACACAAATAACCTATATGTATTAAATGAAAATTTAGAAACCATTGGTAAAATTGAAGGTTTGGCTAAAGGCGAAAGAATATATTCAGTTAGATTTATGGGGAACAGAGCATATATGGTAACATTTGTAGAAACCGACCCTCTATTTGTAATAGACCTATCAAACCCAACCACACCAACAGTTTTAGGAGAATTAAAAATACCGGGATATAGCAAATATCTACACCCATATGATGAAACACATTTAATTGGAATAGGCGAAGATACAGAAGTTGTAAACTATGGATATGGAGATAGAGTAGTAACAAATGGAATGAAAATGGCTATGTTTGATGTAACAGATCCAAACAACCCCAAAGAATTGTACAATGTAAAAATAGGAGAAAAAGGAACATATTCAGAGTTATTATATAACCATAAAGCATTGTTATTTTCTAAAGAAAAGAATATAATAGCATTCCCTGTAAGCATAACAGATAATGATTATAAAGTAACATTTCAAGGAGCAATAGTGTATGGAGTAAGCTTAGAAAAAGGCTTCGAACTAAAAACAAAAATCTCAAATTCAGCAACTGATTATGATAGATATTATAGTAGAAACAGGGTAGAAAGAATAATATATATAAAGGACACACTATTTACTTTATCAAATGTTTTAATAAAAGCAGTAGACTTAAACACATTTGAAACAAAAGGAAGCATAGAATTGAACTAAGTAGAATAATTAATTGTATAAAAACAAAAATCGTTTGTCGAAAAATGTAAAGTTTTGACGAACGATTTTTGTTGCAAATTCGTGATTTGTGTGATATATTAATTACATTGCAATTATAATCTTTGACCAAATTTCTAGAGGGTCAAACCAAAGTTCAAAATATGATTTTATCTAAAAATTTTTTATCGAAAAAATAATCTCAAAATATTGAAGAACTAAAAAATATATGTTACAATAGATGTGACCATAAGACAAAGTATAACTAATATGTGATGAGGAGGATAAGATAAAGATGGCTGAGAGTAAGAATGAAGAAATAGAAAAAGCAAAGAAAGAGCTAGAGAAACTAGCAATGAACCCAGAAGATAGGGAACTATATGAATTACGCTTAAAAGCCATAAGAGATGAAATGAATATAAGATATTCTGGGTATATTGATGGAAAAGCAGAAGGCATGGTAGAAGGTGAAGCTAAAGGCAAAAATGAACGAAACATAGAAATAGCCAAAAATATGCTAAAAGAAAATATCAATATAAAACTTATTAGCAAAGTAACTGGCTTAAATCTGGAAGAAATAGAAAAACTAAAATAACGGTAGGAATATATTAAATTACATTTGTAATTTTTTGTTATAAAATACAAAAAGAAAGTAAAAATAGAAAGTAACGAAGGAGGAAAAACGTGAACGAAAACGCTAGAACCATTGCAAGAGTAGAGAGAGAGAGAGAGAGAGTCATAATCTAGAAAACCAAACAAGCATATTACATTATGCTTTATTAAACATACACGCAAGAGATGGATAAGCCACCTCTTGTTTTTGTTGTATAAAAAATAAGGAGGTATAAAGTAATATGAGAAAAAATCAAGGAATAACGCTGATAGCATTGATAATAACAATAATAGTAATGCTAATATTAGTGGCGGTAAGTGTAAATATTTTAATTAAAAGTAATTTAATAGGAACAGCCGAAAAAGCAGTGGATAAGTATAAGACAGCATCAGAAGAAGAAAAGGAAGGAACAATAGAAATTGACGGAAAAAAATATGCTTCACTAGAAGAATATTTAGATTACTCACAAGAATATAAAGGCCTTACAGTAACCGTAGATACACCGGATGTAGAATTCACAAAAGCCGATGGAACAACTCCAGGAGATATAAATAATCTTGAAATGGGGGACATAGTTAAGTATGGAGACTATGAATATCATTATAATCAAAAATATTATACTCATAGATTTGGAGCTGGATGGAGCGATGATGAGACAATAGATGGCTGGGGAGCAAAAGTATTAGATAGGTCAAAAGAGAAATATGGTGAGCTTTGTGGACTAATTTATGGTAAAAACCTAAAAAATATAGATTTCCTTTTTGGGAGTGGAGGAGGAAATGGTAGTCAATCAATAATAAAAGCACCGGAGATTCCATATGGAGTTGTATTTATGTCAAATACATTCACACATTGTAGTAATCTAAAAAAAGTAACAAAAGTTCCTTCTACAGTGAAATACATAAATTATTGCTTTGAAGATTGCTATAATTTAGAAGGAACTATTATTATAGATGCCGATCCTGAAGGGTATGATACTTGTTTTTTTAATGCAGGTAAAAATGGTTCTGGAATAACAGTAAAAGGAAAATCAAGTATGTTAGATGAGATTATTGCAACTGGTGGAAATAATGCAAATATAACAAAGGGAGAATAACCTAAAAATAAAAATTATACAATATCACACCACAAATAATTAAAAATTCCTTAAAAACTCTTGATTTTTCAAGAAAAGTGTGGTATATTAATATAGCAATTAAATAAAAATACTTAAAGAGTGGGCAAAGCCCACTCTTAACTTTTGAGAATAAGGAGAAATGAAAATTGGCAAAGATTGAAGAAAAGGTTGAAAGCCTTATTGAGCCTAAGATTAAAGAATTAGGGTATAATCTTTATGATGTAGAATATGTAAAAGAAGGAAAAGATTACTATTTACGTGTTTATATTGATAAAGATACAGGCATATCATTAGAAGATTGTGAATTAGTAAGCAACAATATTAATGAAATTCTAGACCAGGCGGATTATATCAAAGATCAATACTTCTTAGAAGTATCTTCACCTGGAGTAGAACGTGTTTTGAAAAAGGATAAACACTTACAATGCAATATTGGAGCTAAAGTACAAGTAAAGCTTTTCAAACCATTTAACGGGCAAAAGCAATATGAAGGTATTTTAAAAGACTATTCAGAAACAATTATAAGTTTAGAAACGCAAAATGGAATTTTTGAAATAGAAAGACAAAACATAGGTCAAATAAAAACCATGTTTGATTGGAATTAAAGGGAGGAATAAGAAAAATGAAGAGTAATGAAAACAAAGAATTAATTATGGCACTTGACGAATTAGAAAAAGAAAGAGGAATTAGTAAAGATTATTTATTAGAATCACTAGAAGTAGCACTTGTTGCAGCATACAAGAAAAACTTCGATTCAGCTGAAAATGTTAAAGTTGAAATAGATAGCCAAACAGGTGAAATTCATGTATATGCACAAAAAGAAGTAGTAGAAACAGTTGAGAATAGTCAATTACAAATATCTTTAGAAGATGCTAAAAAGATTGAAAAGAAAGCAAAAATTGGAGATATAATAAATATTGAAACAAAACCAAAAGACTTTGGAAGAATAGCTGCAGGAGCTGCAAAACAACACGTTATTCAAAAAGTAAGAGAAGCAGAAAGAAACATGATTTTTGACGAATACAATGATAGAAAGGGCGAAATAGTAACAGGAATAATACAAAAAGCAGATAAAGGAACAGTTGTATTAGACTTAGGAAAACTTGAAGGAATTATGCCTTTAAAAGAACAAATACCAACAGAACACTATCATGTAAATGATAAAATAAAAGCATATGTTTTAAGTGTAGAAAAAGGGCTAAAAGGAGCACCACAAGTACTAGTAACAAGAAGCCACCCAGATGTTATAAAGAAACTTTTTGAACTAGAAATACCAGAAATATATGAAGGACTAATAGAAGTAAAAGCAGTATCAAGAGACCCAGGTTATAGAAGCAAAGTTGCTGTATATTCAAAGAACCCAGATATAGACCCAGTTGGATCTTGTGTAGGAGCAAAAGGAATAAGAATTCAAAACATTATAAACGAAATGAATGGCGAAAAAATAGATGTTATTGAATGGAGCGAAGACCCAGCAACATTTATATGTGCAGCATTATTACCAGCACATGTAATGGCTGTTGATATTAAAGAGGACGAAAAATTTGCACAAGTAATAGTTCCAGATGAAGAATTATCATTAGCAATAGGAAAAGGCGGACAAAATGCAAGATTAGCAGTAAAACTTACAAACTGGAAAATAGATATAAAGAGTGAAACACAATTCAGAGAGTTAATGGCATACGAAGAAAACAAGAAAAACGAAGAAAAAACTGTAGAAGAAGGAAATGATGAATAATATGAAACAAGCATTTCAAAGGAAATGTATGGCATGTAACTTAAAAAAAGACAAATATGAGTTAATAAGAATTGTTAAAAACAAAAATAATGAAATTCTTGTAGATAAAACAGGTAAGCTAGATGGACGAGGCGCATATATTTGTAATAATATAGAATGCTTAAATAAGGTTATTAAAACAAATAGAATTGGAAAAGTTCTAAAAAGTAATATAGACCAAAAAATTTATGAAGATATAAGGGGTGTAATTATTGGTAACGAACAAAAAAATCAAACTAACAGCTAAAAATCAAATAGGGGGTGATATTAATGGGTAATAAAATAAAAATTCATGAAATAGCAAAAAAAATAGGAGTAACAAGTAAAGAAGCTTTGGAAAAAGCAAAAGCACTTGGAATAGAGGCTTCATCACATTTAAGTGGTGTAAGTGAAGAAGAAGCTGAAAGAATAGAAAAAAGCTTTAAAGGGAATAGCAAACCAGAAGAACCAAAAAAACATAAGGAAGCTAAACCAAAAAAAGAAGTTAAAGAGGAACCAGTAATAATTAGAAGACAAGTAATTCTAGAAGATAGTGAAGATAAAAATAAAAAAGATAAAAAGCAAGACAATCGTAGAAAAGATGTTGGATTTGTTGAACGTGAGAGAAACAAAGACTATAACATAGTTTATAGAAACAAACCAACAAAACCATTAACAGTAAGTGAATTATTTGGTAAAAAAGAAGAACCTAAAAAGGAAGAAGTAAAAAAGGAAGTAAAAGCAGAAGAAAAGCATGAAGAAACTATTACAGTACAAAAACAAGAAGAACCAAAACAACAACCAACACCAACTCCTGTAGCACAACAAGAAGTAAAACAAGAAAAACCTTTCTTTAACAGAAACGACCAAAACAGGAACTTCAATAACAACAGAGATAATCAAAACAGAAATTATAATAATAGAGATAATAGAAACTATAGCAATAATTACAACAATAATAATCAAAGAAGACCATTTAACAATAACCAAGAAGGAAGAAACTTTGGCAACAGAAATAATAATTTCAATAATAACAATAACAATGGTTTCAGACCAAGAGACAATAACGGAAGAGATTTTGGAAACAGAAATAACAACTTTAATAGAGACAGACAAGGAAACAATAATAACAGATCTTTTGGAAATAGAAATAATAATGGTGGATATAATAACAGACCAAATCGTAGCTTAGATGAAAGAGGAATAGAGAAAAACATCAAAAACATCATGGCTACAGATGTTGTTGAAAAAGAAACAGTTAGAGAATACGCAAACAAAGCAATAGATAAGCAAAAAAATAACAGCAAATATGACGACAACAGAGGAAACAAGAAAAATAAGAGTAGAAAAAATAACTATGATGAATTTAGCTCACATAAATTAAAAGACCTAAAACAAGAACGTGGCTTATCAGATGAAGGAACAATGCTTGATTACTATGATTTAACAACAGCAAGAGGAAAGAAAAACAAGAAAAAAGCAAATAATCAAGAAGAAAGAAACAAACAAAAAATATTCCAATTAACAGAAATAACAATACCAGAAACAATTTCTGTAAAAGATTTAAGTGCAGAACTTAAAAAGACAAGTAGCGAAATAATTAAAAAGCTATTTGGTTATGGAATAATGGCAACAATAAACAACGAAATAGATTTCGATACAGCATATCTTATAGCCCAAGAATTTGGAGTTACAGCAGTTAAGAAAGAAGTTGTAACAGATGAAGACATCCTGTTTGATGATAGCGAAGATAAACCAGAAGACCTACTTCCAAGACCACCAGTAGTAGTAGTTATGGGACACGTAGATCATGGTAAAACTTCATTACTAGATGCAGTAAGATCTACAAATGTTATAGAAGGTGAAGCAGGAGGAATTACACAAGCAATAGGTGCATACAAAGTTAAAATAAATGATAGAGAAATAACTTTCTTAGATACACCAGGACACGAAGCATTTACAGCAATGCGTGCAAGAGGTGCACAAATAACAGATATCGCAATATTAGTTGTTGCAGCAAATGATGGTGTAATGCCACAAACAGTTGAAGCCATTAACCATGCAAAAGCAGCAGGAATACCAATAATAGTAGCTATAAACAAAATAGATGTTGAAGGCGCAAACATTGATAGAGTAAAACAAGAATTAATGGAATACGACCTAGTACCAGAAGAATGGGGTGGAGATACAATCTTTGTTCCAATTTCAGCAAAGAAAAAACAAAACATAGATACTTTACTAGAAATGGTATTATTAGTAGCAGATATGAAGGAATTAAAAGCAAACCCAAATAAACAAGCAAAGGGTGTTGTAATAGAAGCAAAACTAGATAAAGCAAAAGGACCAGTTGCAACAATGCTTGTACAACGTGGTACATTAGACGTTGGAGATACAATATTAGTTGGTTCTACAATAGGTAGAATTCGTACAATGACAGATGAAAACGGTAAAAAATTAAAGAAAGCAGGACCATCTACACCAGTTGAAATTACAGGATTTACAGAAGTACCAGAAGCTGGTGAAACATTCTACGAAGTAAAAGACGAAAAAACAGCTAAACACTTAATGGAAAAGAGAAAACGTCAAGCAAGAGATAAAGCATTAAATGCTACACATAGAGTAACATTGGATGATTTATTTAGCCAAATTTCAAAAGGAAACTTAAAACAACTAAACATAATAGTAAAGGCAGACGTACAAGGTTCTGTGGAAGCAGTAAAGCAATCATTAGAAAAATTATCTAATGAAGAAGTTAAAGTAAAAGTAATCCATGCAAACGTTGGTGCTGTAACAGAATCAGACGTTACACTTGCAAAAGTATCAAATGCTATAATAATTGCATTTAATGTAAGACCAGAACCAATAGCAAAAGATATGGCAGAAAAAGATGGAGTTGAAATTAAGATTTACTCAGTAATATACAATGCAATAGAAGACGTTGAAGCAGCAATGAAAGGAATGCTAGACCCAGTATTTAAAGAAACAATAATAGGAAATGCAGAAGTAAGACAAACATTCAAAATATCAAATGTTGGAACAATTGCAGGATGCTACGTAACAAACGGAAAAGTTGCAAGAAATGCAGGAGTAAGAGTGCTTAGAAATAATGTTGTAATACATGAAGGAAAACTAATTTCTCTAAAGAGAATGAAAGACGATGCAAAAGAAGTTCAAGCAGGATATGAATGTGGTATTCAATTAGAAAACTTCAACGACATACAAGAAGGAGACATCATAGAAGCATTTATTATGGAGCAAATAAAATAAGGAGGCAAAATGCAAAAACATACAAATTCTAACCGTATGGCTAGAGTAGATGAAGAATTAAAAAGAGAACTAAGTAATATAATTAATTACGAGGTTAAAAATTCAAATGTAACAGGAATGATAAGTGTTACAAAAGTTAAAACATCACCAGATTTAAAATATGCTAGAGTAAGTGTTAGCATTATAAATTCAAAAAATGTAAAACAAACTCTAGCAGGCTTAAAAGCCGCATCAGGCTTTATAAGAAGCAGAATAGCAGAGAAAATGAACTTAAGAGTAACACCAGAACTTGTTTTTGAACTAGACGAAAGTTTGGTTTATGGAGAAAAAATAGACAGAATATTAGAACAAGTAATGAAAGAAATAGACCAAAATAAAAAAGAAGATTAATGTATAAGGGACAGTTAAATATAGTAACTGCCCCTTTACAAGAAAAGAGGTTTAAATGACTCTAGATAATATTAAGGAAGAAATATTTGAAAGTAAAAATATAGTAATATTAACACATGAAGTACCAGATGGAGATGCAGTAGGAAGCAGTTTAGCAATGTATATGGGTTTAAAACAACTTGGAAAAGAAGTTGATGTAATAATACCAAAATACTCAAAAACATTTGAATTCTTACCATGTGCAAATGAAATTAAAGCTGAAGGGAAAAACGAAAATTACGACCTAGCAATAGCGCTAGATTGTGGAGATATAAAACGATTAAATGGTTTTGCAAATTACTTTGAAGATGCAAATACCAAAATACAAATAGACCACCATGAAGCAAACACAATGTTTGCAGACTATAACTTTGTAAACCCAACATCACCAGCATGTTGCCAAATATTAATTACAGTATTAAAAACATTGGGTGTAGAAATTACAAAAGATATAGGAACATGCCTTTTAACAGGAATAATTACAGATACAGGTGGTTTCCAATATCAAAATGTAAAGCCAGAAACATTTGAATTTGCAGCAGAATTATTAAGCAAAGGGGTTAATGTTTCAAGCATATATAAAAGAACATTACAAACAGTTTCAAAGGAAAAATTCGAACTAAGAAAAATTGCAATGAATAGAATAGAACTATTGGAAAATGGAAAGATTGCATTTACATACATAACAAAGGAAGATGAGGAAAATACTAAATCAGAAGACCATGATGGAATAGTAGACATTGGAAGAGATATAGAAGGTGTTGAGATATCAGTATTCTTAAGAGAAACCGAAAAGAATACTTTTAAACTTTCACTTCGTTCAAATAACGATGTAAATGTATCAGACATATGCCTAATGTTTGGTGGTGGAGGACACATGAGAGCTGCTGGTGGAATAATTACAGGTGTTCCTTTCGAAAAGGCAAAAGAAAAAATTATAACAGAATGTAAAAAACATTTAAAATAAGGAAAAAATAATGGATGAAATTATAATTATTGATAAACCAAAAGGTTATACATCACATGATGTAGTAAATGTAGTAAAAAAGAAATTAAACACTTCAAAAGTAGGCCATACAGGAACTTTAGATCCTAATGCAACAGGCGTGTTACCAGTTCTTGTAGGCAAAGCAACAAAAATATCTAAGTATTTAATCGAACATGATAAAACATATATTGCAGAATTAGCTTTAGGAGAAAAAAGTTCAACAGGGGATATTGAAGGTGAAATAATAGAAAGAAAAGAAGTACCTAACATAACTGAAGAACAAATAAAGGAGGTACTTCAAAAATTTCTAGGTAAACAAATGCAAACACCACCAATATATTCCTCAATAAAAATTAACGGAAAGAAAGCTTACGAATATGCAAGAAGTGGACAAACCATTGAAATACCTGCAAGAGAAATAGAGATAATGGAAATTTCTTTATTAAATTTTGAGGATAATATAATAACCTTTAAAGTAAGTTGCTCAAAAGGAACATATATAAGAGTACTATGTGAGGATATTGCTACAAAACTTGGAACAGTTGGACTTATGCAAAACTTAAGAAGAATAAGAGTAGATAAATTTGACATTAAAGATGCATGTACATTAGAAAATTTGGATAAAGCTAAAATAATTAGTATTGAAGAATGTTTTAAAGATATTCCAAAAATAAACTTAGATGATAAAAAAACAATGCTTTTCCTAAATGGGGTAAAGCTAAAAGAAGATTTGGAAAATGGAATATATTCAATTTACAATAATAGCAAATACTTAGGCTTAGGTGTGATAGATAATAAAAATTTAAAAAGAGACGTAATTATTATTGACAATTGATAAAATAATGTATAAAATATAAACAAATAAAATTACAAGGGGGAACAAAAGATGTTTGGTTACATGATTACAGCATTTGCAGGAGTTTTTTGGGTATTTAGATTAATAGTAATGTTAGCTTTTACAGCAGACGCAGGATTCCCAATAGTTCCTATGGATGTAACATTTGAAGTTGTATTGTTGTTTATAACTTTTGCATGTATAATACTTGTTGCAAAAAGAAAAATGATAGGAGCAGTAGTTTATTTAATTGCACAATGTATGTATTTTGGAGTTGATGCATATAAAGCACTAGAAGTAATTACAGCAGGACAAGCTCAAACAGCAAATTATTTAACACTATTCATATCAATAATTGCAGTAATAATACCAATACTTGCAATAATGGATATCGGGCTAAGTAGTGGAAAAAAGGGAAGTTTAAAAAACAAAAAAACAGACTGGTTCTATGGAACAACAGATTATGATAGAAACTTTGATGATAGAGCAGATCAGAATCAATACAAATTCTAATAATAGGGCGTATAGCATACGCCCTTAACTATTAATATAAAGGAGAAAACCAATGGTAGGAAAATATAAAGTAGTAACATTATGTGGTTCAACAAGGTTTAAAGATGAATTTTATAAAGTACAAAAAGAACTAACACTAAAAGGCTATATAGTAATATCAGTAGGACTATACGGACATTCAGGAGATACAGAAGTCTGGGAAAACATGGACGAGGGAACCTTAACAAAAACCAAAGAAATGCTAGACGACATGCATAAAAGAAAAATAGACATGGCAGATGAAATCTATGTAATAAATGTTGGAGGATATATAGGAGAAAGCACAAAATCAGAAATAGAATATGCGAAAAAACATGGAAAAAAGGTAAATTATTTAGAAAATTTGGAGGAAAGTAAAAGTGAATAAGAAACGTTTAATATTCTTAGCAATAATAATCTTAGTAATATTAGGTATATGCATATGGCTTTTTTGTAATAAAAACTATAAAAATATTACTATAAAAGAAGATGATATATGTATTGGAACAATGCGTTATTCATATATGTTAGGAATTGATGCGGGTACGGAATACTTGGTTTCTATATATTACAATGATGAAAATACATATAAGTATGAAGTTACTGAAGGCAAAATAACAATAGAGGGTTATAGAGCAAAAAATAAAAAGGTTAATGGAATAATTAATTCCAAAGACGATTTGATTAAACTAGATGAAAAATATAAAAGCAAGAAATCTGGCAATCTTGAAGAATCATATATTGAGTATAAGGTTAAAGGTAAAGACAAAGTAAAAGATATAAATGATTTTATAGAAGAAGTATTTAGTTATAAAAATAACTTGAAGTGAATATATGTTAAATAAAATAACAGAAGTTCAACATGTAGCAAGAAAGGAACTGGGAGAGGTAAAATAAATGAACGATATAATTGAAAAGTGTCCTTTTTGTAACATAGATAAAACTAAATTAGAAAATACAATTTTAAATGAAACAAAGTATTTTTATATAACACCATCATTAGGTGCATTAACAGATGGATATATATTAATAATAACTAAAAGGCATGTTAACTCAATGTCTGAATTAATGATAGATGAAATGGAAGAATATAAAATATTAATAAGAAAATATAGAGAAATTTTTAAAAAGGTTTATCAAAAATATCCAATTGTTTTCGAACATGGAACTCCAAATTTAAAAGATAGTATTAATGCTAATAGTGTAAATCATGCACATACTCACATAGTAAACCATAACTATAAAAATGAAAATATATTAATTGAAAAATTAAAACTTAAAAGAATTGACAAACTTGAAAATATGCTTTCAAACAAAAATTATATATTTTATATTAGCCCTAATAATGAGACCTATATAACTAACGAATTTGAACCTATAAGTCAGTTTATGAGAATTGAAATAGCTAAAGATTTAAATATGTTAGACAAATATGATTGGCGTAAAAATGATTTTAATAAGAATATTATTTTAACTATAAAAAATATTAATGGATATTTTGATAATAAAAATGCAATAGGATTATTTCTAAATCGGAAAATAATAGTGGAACATATGCTCATGAGTAAAATGCTTATGATGAAAAATGGCAACAACTTGTTGCCAAATTACCTTGGAGACAAATTTATTACTAATTGAAAAAAATAAAGATGAGGATATTAGATAATTAAAGGAAAAATCACTAAATCCTTTTTGAGTATTTACTATATTTTACTAAAAAAATTATAAAAATATGTGGTAGTGTGAACATAAAGAAAAATTTAATATGATTAATAGAAATGGAGGTAGCAATGAAGATAATTGGAAATAAATATTCTAACAATACTTTTGAAAATATAAAACACATTGATGATTATGGAAATGAATATTGGTATGCACGTGAATTACAAAAAGTATTGGAATACAAAGACTGGAGAAATTTTCAAAAAGTAATAGATAAAGCAGTTTTATCAGCAAATAACAGCATTTCAAGCGAAGAAGATTGGGTTGTTGAGATTAACAAGCCAATAAAAACTGGTAAAGGGAAAGAAGAAATTATTAAAGATTATAAACTATCAAGATACATATGCTATTTGATAGTGCAAAATGCTGATCCAAATAAAGAAGTTGTTGCTTTAGGACAAACATATTTTGCGATTCAAACAAGAAAGCAGGAAATAACTGAACAAGAATATGATTCTTTATCAGATGATGAAAAAAGATTTTATCAAAGAAAATTAACAAAGCAAGGCAACTATACGCTTCAAAAAGTTGCTTCAGCTGCTGGTGTTAAAAATATGGCTGAATTTCATAATGCGGGATATAAAGGATTATATAATGGAGAAACTGCTGATGATATTTTTAAAAGAAAAAAATTACGTTACAGAGAAGATATTTTAGATAATATGAATGAAGATGAATTAGTAGCTAATTTATTTAGAATAAATCAAACTAAGCAAAAACTTTTAAAAGATAATGTACAAGGAGAGAAAGAGGCAAAAGATGTACATTATGAGGTTGGTAAAAAAGTTAGAAAGGCAATTGCAGATATTGGCGGAATGATGCCTGAAGAAATGCCAACACCTAAAAAGAGCTTGAAAGAACTAGAAAGAGAGAAGAAACAATTAGAAAACAAAGAACAAAAGAAACTAGATGAACCCAAATAAAGGTGCAAAGAGAAATGATATGAATGAAAGTAGATTTTGATTTAGTGCTGAAATATTTAATAAGAAAAAAGGAAGTGATAAATAATGGATATGTATAAAAAAAGAAAAATGAGACAAGAAAAAATGATAAATGAAAATAAAGAAGAAAATACTAAATCTAACATAAACTGGTACCCTCGGACATATGCTTAAAACCAAAAAGCAAATAATAGAGGACCTAAAATTAATTGATGTAATAATAGAAATACTAGATGCACGTATACCACTTGCAAGCCAAAACCCAGATATAAAGCAGATTACAGAAAATAAGAAAAAAATAGTTGTATTAAATAAGAGTGATTTGGCAGATGAAAAAGAAACAAAAAAATGGATAGAATACTTTAAAAACCAAGGAATAATTGCAATTCCAACAGATTCTAACTTAGGAAAAGGAACAAAGGAAACTTTAAAGGCAGTTCAAAATTTAATGCAAGAAGAAATGGAAAAAGCAGCAAGCAAGGGAAGAATAAACAAAAATATTAGAATAATGATATGTGGCATACCAAATGTCGGAAAGTCTTCATTTATAAACAGAATGATAAACAAAAAATCAGCGGAGGTAGGCAATAGACCAGGTGTTACTAAACAAAAACAATGGCTTAGAATTTCAAGCAATATAGAACTATTAGATACCCCAGGGGTTTTATGGCCAAAATTTGAAAGTCATGATGTAGCACTAAAACTTGCATACACAGGTTCAATAAAAGATGAATTAATCAACAAAGACGAAATAGCATATAATTTGATAAAATATTTAAAAAATAACAATAAAAATGAACTTTTTGCAAGATATAAATTGACAGATGACGATTTTAATAGTATAATACCAAAGGACGATGAAACACTTGAATTAATGAATATGATAGCAAGAAAAAGAGGAGCAATAATTTCAGGTGGAGAAATAGATTATGAAAAGGTATCAGCAATTATACTAAACGACTTTAGAACCGGAAAAATAGGAAGGGTTACATTAGAAAAAGTAAATGGATAATTTAGGAAAAATTAACACAATGTCGCCACTTACATGGGCATACATTGGAGATGCAGTATATGAACTTCATATACGAAACTACTTAATTGAAACAACAAATTTAAAGCCAAATAAACTTCATAGGGAAGCAATAAAATATGTAAAAGCAGGAGCACAAGCTCAAATTTTAGAAAAAATCTATGAAGATTTAACAGACGAAGAAAAAGAAATTGTAAGAAGAGGCAGAAACACACAAAACCACCATTTACCAAAAAATGCAAACCACACAGAATACATGTATTCAACAGCATTCGAAGGTCTAATACGGATATCTTTACTTAACAAAACAAGAAAATAGATTAGATGAAATACTAAAAAAAGTCATAGAAATAAATTCTAGTTTAAGCTAGAATTTATCACATGGCCCATTGGTCAAGCGGTTAAGACGCCACCCTCTCAAGGTGGAATCATGGGTTCGATTCCCGTATGGGTCACCAAAATTAATTTACATAATTGACTTTCGGCTATTATTTTGATATAATCATGAAGTGGAAAATTTTTATGAAGGGGAGTAGTAAAAATGAGTATTCATGATGTATATATTTATTGTGATGAAAGTGATGTTGCACCGTTTGTAAATATTATAGGAACAGCAGATAAAGACAATTCTGAAGACGTTCGGTATTTAATAACTCAAATTGTTGAACTTGCAGAGATTGCTTCAGTAAAATATTTAGCGAAATTTATCCCACAAGAGATAAGCAATAGTGATGATGAAAGCGACATAGAGGAAGACAAAGTAAGGGTAAATATTATTTTAGCTTTCATGAATAATACAATGAAATATGCATTTTTAGATGACTTCTTTCCAGAAGAGCCTCCACCTTAATAGGGAGGCTTTTCTTTTTGTACTTTTTTGTGATATAATGTTTAAGAATAATTTGAGAGGAAAAATAAATATATGAATAATATAGAACTTTTATCTCCGGTTGGAGAATGGAATTCACTTGTATCAGCAGTGCAAAATGGAGCAAATGCTGTATATTTTGGTGCTGACGAATTTAATGCTAGAATGAATAGTAAAAATTTTAACAGAGAAGAACTAAAAAAAGCAATAGAATATGCAAAACTTAGAAATGTTAAAACAAATTTAACTCTAAACATATTAATAAAAAACGATGAATTCTCAAAAGCAATGGAACTTGTAGAATATGCATATACATGTGGAATAGATGCAATAATAGTGCAAGATTTGGGCTTAGCAAAGGCTATAATTAAAAGCTTTCCAGACCTAGAAGTACATAGTAGTACACAGATGACAGTATATAATCTAGAAGGAGTAAGAAAAATTCAAGAGATGGGCTTTAAAAGATGTGTACTAGCAAGAGAACTTTCAGTTGACGAAATAAAACATATTTGCAAAAATGTGAATATAGAAATTGAAGTATTTATACATGGTGCATTATGCATATGCTACTCAGGTCAATGCTTAATGAGTAGTATTATAGGTGGTAGAAGTGGAAACAGAGGAAAATGTGCAGGAACATGTAGACTTCCATATGCTCTTTTAAACAACGGAAAAGAAGTAGATAAAGGTTATTTACTAAGCTCAAAAGACGTTTGCACATTAGATATATTACCAGAACTAATACAAGCAGGTGTAAAATCCTTTAAAATAGAAGGAAGAATGAAATCTCCTGAATATGTAGGAATTGTTACATCAGTATATAGAAAATACATAGACTTAGCAAATAGCAACAAACCATATAAAGTTCAGGCAGAAGACAAAGAAAAACTAATGCAAATATTTAACCGTGGAGGCTTTAGTACAGGCTATTTAAAAGGAAAACTTGGCAAAGAAATGATGTATAAATATAAACCAAACCACATGGGAATATACATAGGAAAAGTAGAACATTATAACCCAAACAAAGGTTATACAAAAATAAAGTTAGAAAAAGAATTAAACCTAGGAGATAGTATTAGCATAAAAGACGGAACATGTAAAATATCTGAACTAATGATAGGAAATAACAACATAAAACAAGGAAAAGTTGGTCAAACAGTTACAATAGGAAGAATATATGGCAAAATTAATAATGGAGATAAAGTATATAGAACAGTTGATATAAACTTAAACAGAGAAATAAATCAAAGGCTAAGCAAAGAAAATATAAAAAGAGAAATAAACTGTGAGATAATAATCAAAGAAGATACTCCAATAAGTTTAAAAGTGCAAGACATAACAACAGGTATAGAAATTATAAAAACGAGTTCAGTACCACAAAAGGCCGAAAAGCAGGGACTTACAAGAGAAAGAATAGAAGAGCAAATATCCAAACTTGGAAACACAGTTTTTGAAGTTGCAAATATAAAAATTGAAATTGGAGACAAGCTAATTACACAAATAAGTGGAATAAATGAACTAAGAAGAGAAACAATACAAGAATTAGAAGAAAAAATAAGACAAACATTTATAAGAAAACCAAGAAAAATAGTAGAGGAAAAAGAAATAATCTCAAAACAAAGTATTTCTGCTCCAAGGGTAAATGTTTGTTTAAATAGTATGAGCGAAACCTTGGAATACAGCAAATTACACGGAATAGATAACATATATATTCCATTAAGATTTTTTACAGCTCCAAAACTAAAAAAACAAGTAAAAGAAATTACTGAAAACTTTAATACATATTTACTTATGCCAGCAATTAGCAAAAGTAATTATGAAAAAATAAATATAGAAACTATTTTAAAAGAATATAAAATAGCTGGAGTTGTAATATCAAATATTTCACAACTAGAGACATTTAAAAATCTAAAAACAATAGCAAACTATACCATGAATGTAATGAATAATCATTCTATAAAGGAACTTGAAGACTTAGGAATAGAAAGGTACACAGTATCACCAGAAACAGATAAAAACACCATTTTAAGCCTAAATGGTAATATAGAAAATGAACTAATAGTATATGGTAGAACATTGCTTATGACAACAGAATACTGTGCAATAGGAATATATAAAAACTGCCCAGGAACTTGCGAACATGGAACATTCAAACTAAAAGATAGAATGGGCTTTGAATTCCCAATATATACAGATAGGATAAACTGTAATAACCTAATATATAATTCAAAAATAACGTCAATAGAGTGGAAAGAATTTAACCCAAATACAATTAGAATTGATATTTTAGATGAAACAATAGAAGAAATAAACAGTATAGTAAACATACATAAACAAGGAAAAAGACTTGAAGGACAAAATTATACAAATGGTAATTTAAACAAAGAAATTTAGATTACAGCAAAACTATATAAAATTACTTTAGATGTAAAATATAGTAAACTCATTGTTGAAAGAACAAAATTATGATATAATACGTAACATAATGTTAGAATAAAGAGGAAGGATAAACATGGCAGAATTTTCACCATTAATGCAACAATATTTTGGAATAAAAGAACAATATAAGGATGCAATACTATTTTTTAGAGTAGGAGACTTTTACGAGATGTTCTTTGATGATGCAATATTAGCATCAAGAGAACTAGAAATTACACTTACAGGAAAAGAATGTGGGCAAGAAGAAAGAGCTCCAATGTGTGGAGTGCCATTTCATGCAGTAGATAACTATGTTTCAAAGCTAATTGAAAAAGGTTATAAAGTAGCAATATGCGAGCAAATAGAAGACCCAAAAACAGCCAAAGGAATGGTAAAAAGAGATGTTATAAGAATTGTAACACCAGGTACTGTAATTGAAAGTAATATGCTAGATGATAAAAAGAATAACTTCATAATGTCTGTATTTAAAAAGGGACTTCATTTTGGAATAGCTATATGTGATGTATCAACAGGAGACTTCTATGCAACAAAAATAGCAGAAAGCAATAACTTTGCAACACTATTAGATGAGCTTGCAAAATTTGGACCAGCTGAGATTGTTGTAAATAGCTTTTTATTTAGTTCAACAGAAGAAATTAATGAGATTAGAAAAAGATTTAATGTATATATAAACAATTATCCAGACGATAATTTTAAATTTGAAACAGATGAGTTACTTCAAAATTATAACTTGGAGTATGAAGGTAAAAAAATAGAGTCTTTGGATAACTATGAACTTGAGACAATTGCGATAAATGCATTACTAGCATACTTAACACAAACACAAAAAATAAAACTAGACCATATAAACCATATAAAATTTTATAACTTACAAAAATACATGACACTTGATATAACAGCTAGAAGAAATTTGGAATTATTAGAAAGACAACATGATAAAGGAAAAAAAGGAACACTTCTTTGGGTGCTAGATAAAACATCAACATCAATGGGCGGAAGAAAGCTAAGAAAGTGGATTGGAGAGCCTTTATTAGATACACACGAGATAAATAAGAGATTGGAAGCGGTACAAGAATTAAAAGAAGATAGTATTTTAAGAGGAGAATTGCAACAAACTCTAAAAAAAGTTTATGATATAGAAAGATTAGTTGGAAAAATAGCTTATGGAAATACAAATGGTAGAGAACTAAACTCGCTTAAAAACTCTCTAATGCAATTACCAGATGTGAAAAACATAATAAAAAACAGCAAGTCAGAATTAATACAGGAACTAGAAGAAAATTTAGATGCGTGTGAAGATTTAGCAGGGCTAATAGATAAAGCAATTGTGGAAGATCCACCAATTACAATAAAAGAAGGTGGAATTATAAAGTTAGGTTTCAACAGTGAAGTGGATGAATATAAAAAAGCATCAACAGACGGTAAAAAATGGCTTTTGGAACTAGAACAAAGAGAAAAGGAAACAACAGGTATTAAAAACTTGAAAATTGGCTTTAATAGGGTATTTGGATATTTCCTAGAAGTTACAAAATCAAACTTGAATTTAGTACCAGATAGGTATATAAGGAAACAAACCTTAACAAATGGAGAAAGATATATAACAGAAGAACTAAACGAACTAGAAAGCAAAATACTTGGTTCAGAAGAAAAACTTGTAGACCTTGAATATAAAATATTTACTGAAATTAGAAATCAACTTGCACAAAACATTGTGCGTTTACAAAAAACTGCAGATATAATTTCAACGTTAGATGTACTTGCATCTTTTAGTACAGTTGCAGAAGATATGAACTATGTTTGTCCAATTGTAGATAACAGTGGAGAGATAGATATAAAAGACGGACGTCACCCAGTAATTGAGAAAATGATAGATACAGGAACATTTGTTGCAAATGATACATATCTAAATAAAGATAGCGATAGGTTATCAATAATTACAGGGCCTAATATGGCAGGAAAATCTACATATATGAGACAAGTTGCTTTAATAACACTTATGGCGCAAATTGGAAGCTTTGTACCAGCATCATATGCAAAAATTGGTGTAGTAGATAAAATCTTTACAAGAGTTGGAGCATCAGATGATTTAAGTATGGGACAAAGTACTTTTATGGTAGAAATGATGGAGGTTGCAAATATTTTAAAAGAAGCAACATCAAATAGCTTGGTAATATTAGACGAAATTGGAAGGGGAACATCTACATATGATGGACTTTCAATAGCATGGGCAGTTGTAGAGCATATTACGGATAAAGAAAAATGTGGAGCAAAAACGTTATTTGCAACACATTACCATGAACTTACAGAGCTAGAAAGTAAATTAGAAGGTGTAAAGAATTATTCAATAGCTGTAAAAGAAAAGGGAGAAGATATAATATTCCTAAGGAAGATTATTCCAGGAGGAACAGACGAAAGCTATGGAATACATGTTGCAAAGCTAGCAGGAGTTCCACAGCCTGTTGTAAAAAGATCTAATGAGATTTTAAAAAGCTTAGAAAGAAAAAGCATGTTAACAGGGCAAAAGAAACAGGAAAACAAAAAACAACCAGAGGGACAGCTAGACTTTTACAATTATAAGCTTGCAGAAATTGCACATGAAATAGATAAAATAAACTTAAATGAAACAACACCAATAGATGCACTAAATACATTAATAAAAATAAAAGAGAAGATGCAATGAACATCTTTTCATGCTATATGATAAATTTGACAAAACATGTGAAAATGTAGTAAAATTACGAAGTAACAATACTTTAGTAAGCCAATGAAAGTTACAAACTATTCGGAGGCGAAAACCTCTAAATAATTATGAAGGGGGAGAAAAAGTCTTATAAACTCAAGAAGTTCATCTTTTAGCAAAGTACCTATTTGACTATACAAAGGGAGGATACTCACAACCATGTTTAAAGAAATCAGAGGCATTGCAGGAAATCCTAACAAAATAATAAATCAGATAGTGAGGCGCAAAATAACTGACGAGGCAAGGAAAAGATATTGGAACCCAGATGGAACTATGAGACATGGACATGGACAGACCAGGAAAGAATATCAAGAATCAGTAAAAAGGGCGAGTGAAGCGGCTAAAAAATTTTGACTGTGTAAGAGGAGGATACTCACAACCATGTTTAAAGAAATTAAAGGTATTGCATCTACACCTAACGCAATAAAAAATGAGGCAGAGATAAGACGTTTAATCGCAGATGTAAGGGCAAGATATCGGGACCGAGATGGAAATATGATACATGGATATGGAATGAATAGGAAAGAATATCAAGAAGCAGCAGAAAGGGCTAAGAAAGCAGCTGAAAAATGGTATTGACGATAAGACTTTTCAAAAGCCACGATTTTTTCGTGGCTTTTGTATTAGTATGATAATAATTATCCCCTACTTGATTTTTCTACAATACTTTTATTAATATTTAATTTTTCCATTAATGCAGATTGCAATAATTTCGAAAAGTTTACATGTTCTTTTTCAGCTAAAGTGTTTAACCAAGCTGGTATTGATAAAGTCTTTTTTACTGACTTGTTTTCATATTTCTTTCTATGTTCTTCTAAATCGATTGAAACAAAGGAAACAATTTGATTATCATTAAGCTTTATTTTTTTTATATCAGTGGTACACTCTGGAAATTCGGTTAAATCTTCTAAAAATAAGCCCATTGCTTCTTTCGAATTTTCCATTGCTTCCTGTAAAGTATTACCACTACTAAAACAACCTTTTAAATCAATAAATTCGACCCAATATTGATTATCTTCAAATGTAAAAATTGCTGGATATGTTAAGAATAATTTGCTTTTCATAAAATACACCTCTTTTATATAATATATACAAATATGATTACAACAAATACGTTACGTATTGTCAAATTAAAAAGTAATAGATAGAAATGTTTGTAAAAATTAAATTTTAAATTTGGAGAATTACATATTTTCAGACAAAAAATTGAAAATATAAAATGAAAAAGCGATAAAAGAATTTCGCTTTTTTTTGGCTGGGGTGGGAGGACTCGAACCGCCGAAATGCCAGAGTCAAAGTCTGGTGCCTTACCACTTGGCTACACCCCAATATGAAATTATTTGTTTAACGTGGGGTGGAAGATGGGACTCGAACCCACGGCCTCTGGTGCCACAAACCAGCGCTCTAACCAACTGAGCTACATCCACCAGATGTATGTACTTGTATTTTGATAAGCACATTCTCTATTTTAAATAATTTTTTTTAATTTGTCAACACTTTTTGAAAAAAAAGTAAAAATAGTTGACTTTTTTTTATCATAATGATATTATTTTAACATAAAAGTTGAGATTTTAAACCAAGGAGGAAAAAAAATGAAGCAAAATAAAGGTGTAACTTTAATAACATTAATGATGTATGTAATTATAACATTAATAGTTTTGGGCATATTGGGGGCTTTAAATTTAAACTTTAGATCAAACCTAAAAAACGTTAATTCAAACACTGCACAAGATGTTGAATTTGATAAACTAAATGTGCAATTATTAAAAGAAACAAAAACAGAAAACAATTTCATAGAAACAGCAACCGCAACAAAAGCAAGCATAACATTTGCAAATGGAAATAAGTATACCTACAGCGATGCAGAAGAGGCAGTGTTTCTAAATGATAATATAAAAATAGCCGAAAATATAAAATCATGTGCATTTTCAGTAGAAAATACAGATACAGAGCAGGTGCTAAAAGTAAGAACCTTAATAGGAGACAAAGGGCAAATAACGGAATATGTAATGAAGAAAAAAGTTGCTATAGTTGAAGAAAAAACAATATTTCCAGGTGAAAGGGCAACAGAAAACACAAAATATGTAAGTGATGGTAAAACAGCATGGATACCAAAAGGTTTTACTGTATCTGGAATAAGCTCTGAACAAAGTATAAATAATGGGTTAGTAATTTATGACATACCAGAAGGAACAACGGTAGACTGGACAAATCCAGATAGTGTAAAAACAAAATATAACCAATTTGTATGGATA